>Ga0335395_10000401_pt1 | contig 27623 bp, 26 predicted proteins | sample MAT02_FD_205744 | JGI IMG/M metagenome (GOLD analysis project Ga0335395, IMG submission 205744) | Freshwater microbial communities from Lake Fryxell liftoff mats and glacier meltwater in Antarctica - MAT-02 (spades assembly) (version 2) ... | reverse complement strand
CCAAATTTATTTGGATAACAATACGACGATCCGCGTATATGATTATGAAGATACTGCAACAAATTCTGATTTGAATAGCCCCAATTTTTCCAGCGCAACCATTACAGCAGCCGTCCGGGTTTGTACGCTTAGTTTATCGTAAATATGCTCCAGATGTTTTCGCACTGTTCCTTCACTGCAACCGATCGCTAAAGCGATTCCTGCATTGCTTTTATCTTGGGCAATCCAGAATAAAACTTCCGCCTCGCGTTTGGTGAGTCCTAGCAATTCCAGAGCGGAAATAGAGAAGGATTGCAGTTCTTCTTCCTCCAATAGCAAGAGATATTGCTCCTGGATGCGATCGGGAATCAGACGGACTATCAACTGTTTTCCTGCTTGTTGAATGTGCAAAGGCAAACAGCGATATGGAATATCGCCGTTGAACGTGAGTCGCGAAATCTGATTTTTGAACCAATGTTGTAAGGATTCTGGCAATGAGTCTGGAATGCGGTGTAAAAAATACTGGCTCAAAAGTTCTTCGGCCCGTTGAGTCATGAATTGCACTTCGCCTGCAATCTCCACAACTATCGCCCCTACTATATCCAAGATTTGATTGATTTGTGTCTGTGAATTCATGGGAAGTATCTCCATTGGCATATTGGCGTGAAAATGGCGAAACTAGATACCGTTACGGTGCGGGTATCTCGCTGATTTCACTCTGGTTGAGGTCTACAACTGTAGAAATGCACTCTGAGATTTTTTGACAGTCCCTGATTTAAGTTGCTTTTTTAAGTAATCACTAACTAATAACACTCACTAGCTGTTAGTTACCAGTCACATAATCGAGTGACTTGCAAAATTTTTATTTTTGTGGTAAAGGCTGTATAGGCTATTGTAGAGATTTGCGATCGGCTAAACAGAAAGTGACAGTCTATCGATTTGAGAAAAGAGAATATTCGATTTGAGATGGGAGAAAATGTTTGCTTGATAAATTAGCTGTCAGTATCAGCCGATGTTTCGTACAATGGCAATACAGTTATGTAGCATCTAATTAAAAGAGCGATCGAACTATGGGAATGACCCTGACCGAAAAAATCCTGGCCAAAGCATCAGGCCGCACTAAAGTTGAGCCCGGAGAAAATATATGGGTAGAAACAGATGTGTTGATGACCCACGATGTCTGCGGGCCGGGCACGATCGGCGTTTTCAAGCGGGAATTCGGCGAGAATGCTAAAGTCTGGAATCCTGACAAAATCGTCCTAATTCCCGACCACTATATTTTCACCAACGATGAACGCGCTAACCGCAACGTCGATATTCTCCGCGATTTTGCCAAGGAACAAGGGATAAAATACTTTTACGACATCACAGATCGATCGGACTTCAAAGCAAATCCCGACTACAAAGGAGTTTGCCACATCGCCCTCGCACAAGAAGGCCACACGCGGCCCGGCGAAGTGCTCTTCGGCACAGATTCCCACACCTGCAATGCCGGCGCTTTCGGACAATTTGCCACCGGTATCGGCAATACAGACGCTGCTTTTATTATGGGAACCGGCAAACTGTTAATCAAAGTGCCGGCAACTATGCGCTTTGTGCTCAACGGGGAACTGCCGGATTATTTGTTAGCAAAAGACCTAATTTTGCAGATTATTGGTGATATCAGCGTTGCCGGTGCTAACTACCGGACAATGGAATTTGCGGGCGATACAGTCGATCGTTTGACGATGGAAGAACGGATGACGCTGTGCAATATGGTGATTGAAGCTGGCGGCAAAAACGGCACGGTGGCTGCGGACAAAACTACCTTTGATTACGTTAATCCTCGCACTAATGTGCCGTTTGAGGCATTTTACACCGATGCTGATGCTACATTTTATAGCGATCGCACCTACGATGTCAGCAAATTAGAACCAGTCGTCGCCAAACCGCACTCCCCCGACAACCGGGACTTAGCACGGAATTGCCGCGATGTCAAGATCGATCGAGTTTACATCGGTTCCTGCACCGGCGGCAAAACCTCCGACTTTTTGAATGCCGCCCGCATTCTCAAAGGAAATCAAGTCAAAGTTCCGACATATTTAGTACCAGCAACTCAAAAAGTTTACGACGATTTGTTTGTCACAAAATACGACGGTCAAACGCTGTCGGAAATCTTCTTAGCAGCAGGCTGCATCGAACCCGCCGCGCCTTCTTGCGCCGCTTGTTTGGGTGGCCCGAAAGACACATTTGGGCGGATGAACGAACCCGAAATTTGCGTATCTACAACTAATCGGAATTTCCCCGGCCGGATGGGTAACAAAGAAGCGCAAGTTTATCTCGCTTCGCCTTACACGGCGGCGGCTTCGGCGCTAACTGGATATGTCACAGATCCGCGCGAATTCCTGCGTTAGAAAGTAGTTGATTTCAGGTGTGCAGCGTGCACCCTACCAGATGAATGTAGGGTGCGCGCTGTGCAAATCTTCGGTTTTGCGATCGCACAACTAAATGAAATTGCCTGTATTTGGTAAATATAGAAACCGCCAAGATGATTGGGAAATCATTAATTACTAAAAATCTTAATTTTCTTCCTTCTTCCTTCTTCCTTCTTCCCTCTTCCTTCTTCTTTCTGCTATAGGTGCGATGATTGTAATTGTAATCGGAGTCTCCGGTTCGGGAAAAACTACCGTTGGCAAGTTGCTGGCGCAATCTCTCAATTGGGATTTCAGCGATGCCGACGATTTTCACCCATCAGCAAACATCGAGAAAATGAGTCGGGGCATTCCTTTAGAAAATGCCGATCGCCTTCCTTGGCTGTTGCAACTACAAACTACAATAGACAGGTGGTTGTTGGAAAATAAAAATGTCGTATTAGCTTGTTCTGCCCTCAAAGCATCTTACCGCGAAATGCTCTGCCGAGACCAACAGCGAGTCAAAATAGTTTATCTCAAAGCTTCTTTTCAGCTATTAGCATCCCGGTTAAAAACTCGCGAAAATCATTACATGAAAGTAGACTTGCTGTCTAGTCAGTGCGCTACTCTCGAAGAACCAGAAACTGCAATTATTATAGATGCTTCGCAGCCGCTAGAGGTAATGGTGCGCCAGATCAGAAATCATTTGATGTGTGGTTAATCTAGTATATTGTAGGGGCGGGTTTAGTAGATAATATCTGATCTAAACGAGTTGATTAATGCAAAACCCGCCCTCTCCCCTCCTAGTATATTGTAGGGGCGGGTTTAGTATAAAATATCTGATATAAGCGAGTTGATTAATGCAAAACCCGGCCTCTCCCCTTCTAGTATATTGTAGGGGCGGGTTTAGTAGATAATATCTGATCTAAACGAGTTGATTAATGCAAAACCCGCCCTCCCCTATAGAGGTTTGACGGGATAATTTTTGTACAAATACAAGAAAGCTTCTACTTCAGCGCTGGTGGGTTGAGCTGTAATTGCCCCAGGCTTCATCGCTGTCATCGCACCCACCGCACTCGCATAGGTGACAATTTGTTTTGCTATTTCTGGATCGGCTAAATTCTTAATTCCATACTTGCACAACTGCCGCACAAAACCAGCCACAAACGCGTCGCCTGCACCTGTTGTATCCTCAACATCTACTGCAAAGGCGGGGACTTTTCCTTCATTTTGCGAGAGACAATAGCCGCCACCTTTCTCGCCGGAAGTCACCAAAACTCCTTCTACAGAATCGAGGCGGTAGGTAATAGCTCCCGCGTCGGTAGTTGCAAACAACCATTCGGCTTCTTCGTCAGATAACTTGACAAAATCAACTTTTTTTAAGAGTTTTAGAATGTGCGCTTTTGCTTCGTCTGGATTTGACCAAAACACGGGACGCCAATTGATGTCAACTATAATCTTAACGTCGTAACGCTCTGCTAGTTCGATCGCTCTTTCTACAGCTTCCCGACTTTCAGGATAAGCTAATTCTAAAGTACCGAGGACTAAAAACTCGGCATTTTCAAACAGCACTTGGGGTATTTGGGCCGCCTGGAGGCGAGTGTCGGCAAAATCCGCAGTATCCAATTTACCAAAACCGGCAAAAGCTCGATCGCCCGCTGCATTCCGCAAGACATAAACTTGGCGCGTCGGCGCACTCGGATGACGCTGCACTCCCGTAGTATCAACCCCTACTTCTTGCAATACCTGCACGAGGGAATCCCCCAACTCATCCCCACCCACAGCACCGATAAATCCCGCCTCAGTCCCCAATTTAACCAAAGCACAGGCAACATTAGCCGGAGCACCGCCGGGATATGCCGTCCAAGATTCTACCTCTTCTAGGGATACTCCTGGTTTGTCTGCTAAACAATCAAATAAAATTTCACCCAGACACAAAACGCGAGGATAAGTCATATTGATTTTAGATTTGAGGTTTTAGACAAGCGGTACACTGGCGATCGCACAGGAATGAAGTGCTGGCGCTAGTAAGCTGAGTCAGCACTGGGCTTTAACTGCGACGATCCCACAAAGACCGATCTCCGGGAACCATAGCACAAAAAGATTTAATTTTTTCTTCATAGTTCTTCCGTCATCCTCTAGAATTGTATATAGGTAAATATGCACACATAGGAAAAATTTATGAGCGGGAGCGTTTCTCAAACCCCTGTCACTCTGTCAGATCGAGAATTGCAAGTGGTAGAGTTAGTAGCCGCGGGATTGACTAATGAGAAAATCGCCGAAAAGTTAGAGATTAGCAAGCGTACAGTTGACAACCACATTAGCAATATCTTGAACAAGACGAGCGTTGACAATCGAGTTTCACTGGTACGCTGGGCCTTGCAGTGGGGGAAGGTATGTTTGGACAATATTAACTGCTGCCCTCTACCGGGGCCGATCGATAAAGAAGTATCTTAAATAGGGGTTCTGGTTGGGGACAGGCAAAGTAATGATGCAAACGGCACAAGAAAAACAACTCCGCTATCAAATTCAATGCCCTGGATTGCCGCTGACGGTATATCGCGAAGTGGCAGCCCATTTGCGTCAAGTTGAAGGGGTGGAAACTGGTTTAATTCCGCAGCAGTCGCAGCGGTTTGATTACAGCGACAGCCAAGTTGGGGGCTTGTGGATACAGTATCCTGATGGGTTCGATTTGGTCGATCGCCAGCGGGTCGATCGCATTTTGGCTTATTATGGCGATCGATACGGAGCTTGGGAATTATTAGTTATTGGTTGATCCTTCGATGATTCATTCGGCGATTGAAATCGCTACTACACAAACGAAGTCCGGATGGTGCGCGGACTAAGAAATAAAGACTGACTAACAAAATGAATTCAATTAAAACTTTACCGGGAACGCGGGATATTTTGCCCGCTGAAATTCAATATTGGCAAAATATCGAAGAAGTCGCTAGAACAATTTTGAAAAAAGCGGCTTATCGAGAAATTCGGACACCAATTTTTGAACAAACATCTTTATTTGAACGCGGCATCGGCGAAGCTACGGATGTTGTGGGCAAAGAAATGTACACTTTTAAAGATAAGGGCGATCGATCGACTACTTTGCGGCCAGAAGGAACCGCCGGAGTCGTGCGAGCTTTTATTCAAAACAGTTTGTACGCCGCAGGAGACGTGCAGCGTCTGTGGTATACTGGGCCGATGTTTCGCTACGAACGCGCCCAAGAAGGCAGACAGCGCCAATTCAATCAAATTGGTGTCGAAGTGTTGGGAAGTGCCAATCCCAGGGCGGATGTGGAGGTAATTGCGATCGCCTGTGATATCCTGCAAGCGATCGGTTTAACCAATTTGCGGCTCGATATCAATTCTGTCGGAAATAAGCAAGACAGACAAAATTATCGACAAGCTTTGATTGATTATTTTACACCGTTCAAATCCGAATTAGATGCCGATTCCCAAGACCGTTTGACTCGCAATCCGCTGCGGATTTTGGATAGTAAAAATGTGCGAACTCAAGAAATTGTCGCTGGTGCGCCGAGTATTTTGGAATATTTGGGTGACGAATCGCGATCGCACTTCGAGCAAGTGCAGCTTATGCTCACAAATTTAGGAATTAGCTATCAGTTAAATCCCAGATTAGTGCGCGGTTTAGATTACTATACCTACACCGCCTTTGAAATTATCTCCGACGATTTGGGAGCGCAAGCAACAGTTTGTGGTGGTGGCAGATACGACGGTTTAGTCAAGGAATTGGGCGGCCCGGATACGGCAGCAGTCGGTTGGGCGATGGGTGTAGAAAGGTTGATTATCCTGCTGCAAAAAATGCAACCTTTGCCCGCTCCGCAGTTGGATTTCTATTTGGTATCTAGAGGTGAAAAAGCTGAACAGCAATCGGTATTGTTAGCTCAAAAATTGCGGACTGCGGGCTTTAGTGTAGAGATAGATTTGAGCGGTAGTGCTTTTGGGAAACAGTTTAAAAGAGCGGACAGAAGCGGTGCAGTTGCGTGTTTGGTTTTGGGTGATGCCGAAGCTGAAAGCGAGACTGTACAATTGAAGTGGTTGGCGAGTGGTGAACAAAGTGCGATCGCACAATCGGAACTACTAGCCATGACAGACGAGCTCAAACAGAAGATACAAGCCTACACAAACGAAGACGGCGGTTGAGACGGCGGTTGAGACGGCGGTTGAGACGGCGGTTGAAACCGCGTCTACACAAGCAAAACCCGGATGGTGCGCGGGTTGAAGAAGACCGGGCGGTTGAAATTACCTTATTTTCTTCAGTCCGCGGAGGCGGACTTCGTTTTTGTAGGCGCGGTTTCAACCGCCGTCTGCATCTTCGTTTTTGTAGGCGCGGTTTCAACCGCCGTCTGCATCTTTGTTTTTGTAGGCGCGGTTTCAACCGCCGTCTGCATTTCGTTTTTGTAGGCGCGGTTTCAACCGCCGTCTGCATCTACAGAAAACCGCAATTAACATTAATCCCAAAAACAAAAAGGTATAATTAAAAATTAAACCCCTATAACATCTGATAAACTATGTTAGTAGCAACTAAAAACCCACCCGCTAAACTAATCGTAACCTGGCCCCTACTGCCAGACGACTTTCAACTACCGGACGACCCAGTGGAAGACGAAACCCAACCCTTAATAGCCGCAGCATTGCGCCAACCTCTAACCGCGCTTCCTGAATTAGTGCAGGATGCCTTAATAGTTTCTAATTTTGCCCTTTGTGCCGGAATTAGTTTCCCATCCTCCACCAGCGACGAACCGCAGACTATTTGCAAAGCACCCGATTGGATGTACGTGAAACCCGTCAATCCTCAAAATGTCTCGCAAGTCCGCCGCAGTTACACACCGCACACCGAAGGAACTATCCCCCAAATTGTGATAGAATTCCTATCAGCAACATATGGGGAAGAATACTCGGTTGAGTTTAGGCAGCGAGTGGGTAAATGGTTCTTTTATGAGCAAATTATCAAAGTACCAAGATACGTTATTTTTCGGGCTAATACCGCTCATTTAGAGGTTTATTCTTTAGGATCGCAGCGTTATGAAGCGGAAGAACCAGATAATAACGGACGTTTTTGGATACCTGGATTAAACTTGTTTTTGGGTATTTGGGAAGGAACGCACGAATCTAGAACTGGCTATTGGCTGAGATGGTGGAATGCCGAAGGTGAGTTATTGTTATGGTCGGAGGAGCGGGCTGAGCAAGAACGACTACGCGCTGAAGATGAACGGCTGCGGGCCGATCGAGAATACGATCGCGCTGAAAGACTAGCAGAAAAATTGCGTCAAGCTGGAATCGAGTTAGATGACGAAGAGTGAAAAATCAATTTTAGATATTAGATTGCCGATTCTAGTTTTTTGGTCAATCTAAAATCTATAAAATTTCTTAAGGATTCAAATGCTCCTATGTTTGGTATAATGGCTATCCTGTATTGCGAGCATCTTGCCTGCCCTAGTAGCACTTTCAAATAATATGTTGATTGAACGTCTAAAGCCGATCGCCTGGAAAACCAAACCGCAACTGATATCATTGTTTTCAGGTTGTGGCGGCATGGACTTGCCCTTCCACAAAGCCGGATTTGATGTAGTTTGGGCGATCGACTCCAATCAATACGCCTGCAAAACTTTCAGCAGAAACATTGCTGATGTCATCGTCAACGACAGCATAGAAAATATAGACATTGCACAAGTTCCCGCAGCAGAAATATGTATAGGAGGCTTCCCCTGTCAAGACTTTTCAATGATTTGGAAGCGTCCCGGACTCGAAGGTACTAGAGGCAATTTATATACATACTTTCTCGATTTTGTCAAAAAAAAAAGCCCAAAGCTTTTGTCGCAGAAAATGTCAAAGGCTTATTAAGTGCTAACAATTATCAAGCAATTAAACAAATAATTTCCGACTTTGAAAGTATAGCGCCTGGTTATTTAGTCAAACCTAAACTTTACAATTTTGCCGATTACGGAGTGCCGCAATTTCGGCAAAGAGTTTTGTTAGTTGGCATTCGGATGGATACAGGATTTGATTTCGTGCATCCTCAAGCCGAATACGGCCCTAATCGCCAAAATCCTTATCGCACAGCGGGCGAAGCACTCCAAGATGTCGATCGAGTTATTGAAAATAACCAGCACCATCAAATCCGTTCCCGCACCGTTGAAATTTTGAATCGAATCAAAGCAGGAGGCAATTTTTCTGATATTCCCAAAGACAGTCCCTATTATGTAAAAGGCATGATTAGCCACGTTTATCGGCGAATTCATCCCGATAAACCATCATCTACAATCATTGCTGGCGGAGGCGGCGGAACTTGGGGTTATCATTATCCAGAACCCCGTGCATTGACAAATCGGGAAAGAGCGAGATTACAAAGTTTTCCCGATGATTTTGTGTTTGAAGGTTCTTTTACGGAAGTGCGCCGACAGATTGGGAATGCAGTACCGCCAGAGGGAATTGCTGCTGTTGTTGAGTCTCTAATTCCGCTATTTAAGGGCGATTATCCAAAAGTGGATTTATACAAAATGAGTGAAAAGTTGCAGGCTATGTCAATTCAGGAGCGATTAAAATGGGCTGAATTAGAACTCAGTGAAAACATTTTACAATCAATAAGTAGTTTATAGTACAATAGACAAGACTTACGCAAAACCTATTTAAGCGGATGGTCAAAATGCTGAAAGAACTTCATCTAAAACAGGTCGGAACTGCCCCCCAGTTCGATGTAGAATTTGCCGATCGCCTTAATTTATTTACTGGCGACAATGGTTTGGGAAAAACTTTTTTGCTCGATGTTGCTTGGTGGGTACTAACTGGAAAATGGGCGGATAGTCCGGCTTGGCCACAACAGGGAGAGGGTGCGTTCCCGGAAATCACTTCTCTTTTGAGCAATCAGAAAAACTCAGATAAATATCGAAGTCTGTTTAGTTTTTCCGAACAAAAGTGGTTAGATATTGGAAATATTTCTAGTTTCAAAGGTTTGATTATTTACGTCCGTGTTGATGGATTTTCAGTCTTAGATCCTGCTCGTAATCGTTTAGCAGCTTATCACTTCAATTATGATAGTCTTTGGAATGGATTGATTAATTCAGAAGGAAAATTTATCTGTAATGGTCTAATTCACGATTGGGTGAATTGGCAGCGTCAACCAGATCGATCGCAATTTGAACTATTATCCCGCGTAATCCAGCAACTTGCTCCCCATGCAGACGAATGGATGGAACCCGGAGAGCCTGTACGAGTTTCTGTTGAGGATGTTCGTAATATTCCTACACTCAATTTACCTTACGGAACTGTCCCCGTCATCTACGCATCAGCAGGAATCAAACGTATTTTAGGACTAGCTTACTTGCTGGTGTGGGCTTGGTATGAACACACGCTAGCATCTAAGCTGCGACAGCAAGAACCTGTGGATCAGATGATTTTGTTGATGGATGAAGTTGAAGCTCACTTGCATCCTCAATGGCAACGTTCTATTCTGCCCGCCATCTTAGAAGTAACTAGAAGTCTCCAGAAACAGATCACAATTCAAGTAATAGCGACTACTCATTCTCCTCTGGTACTTGCCTCAATTGAACCTCAATTTGATGAGCAACAAGATAAATTATTTTTGTTTAAGTTACAAGGTAAAGATGTAACTCTTAATGAAGTTCCTTGGGCAAAGCAAGGAGATGCTGTGGGGTGGCTAACTTCAGATATTTTTGGATTAAAACAGGCTCGTTCTCGCGAAGCAGAAATAGCGATTGATGCAGCATATACCTTGATGCGAGGAGACAAAATGGAAACTTTTCCTGAGTACCTGAGAACTAAAGAGCAAATTCATCAGGAACTTCTGCGAGTTTTACCAGCACACGATCGCTTCTGGCCGCGATGGATTGTTAGCACCGAGGTAGAGTAAAGATGATGCGATTTACTCCGCCACCGGAACCAACGGATTTTGAGGAACAGGTGCGGAAAGCAGGCAATAATTGGTTAGATAAAAATCCTGGTAAAGAACCAAAAGATTTTTGGTCTAGCTTCAAACCTCAATTAGCTAAAGATTTCCAGAATCTTTGTGGATATTCGGTGATGCACATACCGAGTCGGATGGGTACTGTCGATCATTATTTGAGTAAAAGTAAACCAGAAAACCGCCATTTGATTTATGAATGGAAAAACTATCGCTATGCTTTGCAACGGGTGAATAGCTGCAAAGGAATTTGCGATGGACAAATTCTCGACCCGTTTGAAGTTGAGGATAATTGGTTTGAGATTATCCTACCTTCTTGTCAGTTGGTTTTGACTGATGAGGTTCCTTCCCGCGAGCGCGAACGAGCATAATTTACCCTCAAAAAGTTACAGCTTCAGAATAGTGAATGGGTGATAGAACAACGTCAAGAGTGGTATCGGATGTATCGAGAAAATGAACTTAATTTAGAAGGATTAGAAAAGAAAGCACCTTTAATCGCTCGTGCGGTTAAAAAACAGCTTAATTAGTTAATAATCAATCTGGCACTCTCAAACCTTTGAGCTTTTTCCCTTTCTCCCCCGTACTCAACCCCTTACTCTGTAATAAAACCCCAAACCCTCCCAAACCCATCGGATCAATCAATTGGTGCAACGCTTCCCGGCGGCGCAAAAACGTTGACAAATCCAATACTTGTGCATCATTTGTTGACAAAGAAGCAATTCTATCGCCCACGCCCAACATCATTAAAAATAAAGCCTGCTGAGTAAAACCCATTACCTCCAAACCACACAATTCTCCTTGTTTTTCCAGCGCCGTAAAATCAGCATGGGCTGTTAAATCCTGCCGCCCCACATTAATATAAGGATTGCTATGATATCGGTGGCGGTAATAACATTGCAGTGTTCCCTCTGTACGTCTTGGATTGTAATAGCGGTGCGCGGGATGGCCGTAATCAATTGTTAACAAATAACCGCGCTGCAATTTTTCGGCAACTGTTTTCATCCAGTCTAAAGCTGCTAAATTGACTTCGCTGCGATAACCATCCGCATAAACACTCGCCGACAAATCTATTCCGACTAAATCAAAATATTCGGCAATCTTAGGATTTGAAAGTTCGCCTACTACTTCAATAAACTTGCTCCCAGACTGTTCGTTTTGTTCTGCGGCTACGGCAACGTAAATCTCGCGAATTTGCCTTTTTTCAAGAATAAATTGATGGACGGGCAAAGCATCGACTAATTCGTTAGAAAAGAAGCAGCCGACAATCGAGTTATTAGCTATTTCATCCCAATTGCACCACTTGACTGTTTTGAAATTGGTTAATTTTTGCTGCTGTTCCGCTTGCAGTACAGGGGAAATTTCAACAATAATGTATTCTAAACTTTTAAATAAGTCGGGATATTTTCGTTGCAGGTATTGCAGCACATTCGCGGCAAAGGTTCCCCGCCCCGCACCCATTTCTACGATCGCAAAAGCATCAGGTTTACCGAGAATTTGCCACATTTCCACAAATTGCTCGCCCAAAACCTCGGCAAAATCAGCACTCCAGTGAGGTGACGTGATAAAATCGCCTTGTTTGCCGATGTTCGGTCGATCGCCATTATAATAACCATACTGCGGGTGATATAGTGCTAAATCCATGTATTCCGCAAAGGTAATGCGCTGCTGCGGACTTGCGGCAATTCTTTCGCTGATTAAAGCGCAGAGTTCTGGGTTACTGTCATTGATATTTGATTGCTGGACTGTCATAATTAAATTAAGGTTGATGTTATTTTATTTATGAAATAAAGATTTTTTTTACCGCAGAGGGCGCAGAGGACACAGAGGAAGAGAGAAGAGAGAAATATTGATGTTCTGCAATTTAAGATTGTTGCTATACAGGTATTACGCAGAACTTCTATATGTTAAACGATCACCCTCTTCTTCTAAACAAAGTGCAATAACTTCTTTGATGTTGGCAATCAATTCATCAATAGTTTCTCCTTGACTGTAACAGGCTTTTAGCTGTGGGACTTCCCCGACATAATAGCCATCCTCATCTCGTTCGATAATGACGTAGAACTCTCGCTTGCCGACATTCATTCTGCAACCTCTCTGTTTTTTGCATTTTCCTGAAACCGTTATAGCTGACAATTTACATCAGGTGAAAGGAATTTTCCCGTAGGAGTGCGACGTAACGCTGAATTTCTTTTGGTTGAGCTTCCATAATTTATAGTACAACACGGTTCAGTTAAAAAGCTAATTGCTCTACGCGCACATCAGTTAATCGAGAATCGTCATAGTCTCTGCGATTGCTTCGCGGGGACGCTCGCAATGACATCCTTCGCTAACTAGACCGTATTGATTTATAGTAGCCGATCGCACCTGCAAACAAGCAGCGATCGCACTCCTTAGCAAGTAGCCAAAAAATGCGATCGCCCTTTTTGTTCTAGCGATCGACAGAACCCATGATAATATCGATACTACCCAGGATCGCCACCAAGTCCGCAATCTTTACACCGCGCACGATGTGGGGCAAAATCTGCAAATTATTGAAATCCGCAGCCCGAATCTTCCAGCGCCAAGGAAACACATTGTCCTCTCCGACAATATAAATTCCTAATTCACCTTTGCCGCTTTCAACGCGCACGTAATGTTCGCCCTTGGGAATCTTAAAAGTCGGTGCAACTTTTTTGCCAATAAACTGATAGTCAAAACTATTCCATTCAGATTTTGGCCCGCCTTCTAAGCGCTTCGCTTCCAAATTCTCGTAAGGGCCGCCGGGGAGTCCTTTCAAGGCTTGATACAGAATCTTCACCGACTCGCGCATCTCGCGAATCCGCACTAAATACCGCGCCAAACAATCGCCAGCAGCTTCGGTACAAACATCCCACTCGAAGTCGTCATAACATTCGTAATGGTCAACTTTCCGCAAATCCCAACTGACGCCGGAACCGCGCAACATCGGGCCCGATAGTCCCCAGTTAATCGCTTCGGCGCGAGAGATTGTACCCAAACCTTCAATCCGGCGGCGGAAAATCGGATTGTTGGTAATTAAACGTTCGTATTCGTCAATTTTTGGCAGGAAGTAATCGCAGAAGTCTTCGCACTTATCTACCCAACCGTAGGGTAAATCTGCTGCTACTCCGCCGATGCGGAAATAGTTATTATTCACCATGCGGTAGCCGGTGGCTGCTTCCCACAAATCGAGAATTGGTTCGCGATCGCGCATAGTGTAGAAAAATGGAGTTTGCGCGCCCACGTCGGCCAAAAATGGCCCTAACCACATCAAGTGGTTCGCAATTCGGTTCAACTCCAGCATGATTACCCGAATGTAACTCGCCCGCTTGGGGACAGCAATATTGGCTAACTTTTCCGGTGCATTGACTGTCACCGCTTCGTTAAACATCCCCGCAGCGTAGTCCCAGCGGCTCACGTAGGGCACGTACATCACGTTGGTGCGGTTTTCGGCAATTTTCTCCATCCCACGGTGTAGATAGCCCAAAACAGGCTCACAGTCTACTACATCTTCGCCGTCCAAGGTCACGATTAACCGCAGTACCCCGTGCATGGATGGGTGGTGCGGCCCCATGTTGAGCACCATTGGTTCGGTTCTTGTCTCAATTCTTGACATAATTGATAATTGGGGATTGGTAATTAGTCAGTGTATTGTTGATTTTTGTTTCGCTCTTATCAATTATGAAGGATATCGAGCCGTCTGAGAAGGAGACTCCTGCATCAGATGTGAGTATTGAGGCTTATCACGTTTCTGTTTTGGCCAGTGAATTAATTGCTGGTTTAGCGGTGCGTCCGGGGGGACGCTATTTGGATGCGACGCTTGGGGGTGGCGGACACACGAGTTTGATTTTAGCGGCGGCGGCTGATGTGACTGTGGTGGCGATCGATCGCGATGAACAAGCCATCCGTTTTTGCCAAACCCGATTTGCCAACTCGCCCGTCGAGTTTTGGCACGGTAATTTTGCGGAGTACCAGTCTGAAGATGCCACCTTTGATGGCATTATAGCAGACTTAGGCGTAAGCTCGGCTCAGTTCGATACACCGGAACGAGGCTTTAGTTTTCGCCATCCAGCTAAGTTGGATATGCGTATGAACCAGCAGCAATCTTTGACCGCAGAAGAGATTATCAATCACTGGGACGAAGTTAAACTAGCGGATATTATTTACAAGTACGGCGAGGAACGACTGTCGCGGCGCATCGCGAGGCGGATTGTCGCACAACGTCCTTTTGAAACTACTACAGAACTGGCAGGGGCGATCGCTAGCACCTTCCCACCCAAGCAGCGCAACGGTAGAATCCATCCGGCCACCCGCACTTTCCAAGCTTTGAGAATAGCCGTCAATTCGGAACTAGCGTCCTTAGACACTTTCCTCAAGGAAGCGCCAAAGTGGTTAAAACCCGGTGGGAGAATTGGAATTATTACTTTTCACAGCCTGGAAGATAGGCCAGTTAAGCACCAACTTAGGGGAACGGAGTGTTTGCAGGTACTGACAAAAAAGCCGATCGTGCCACAATCCGAAGAAGTAGCTAGAAATCCCCGCTCCCGTTCTGCTAAGCTCAGACTGGCAGAAAAATTAACTTGATTCGGCAGTGAGGAAAGTAAATCACGAGTTCTCAATCAAGGCGAGGTCTGTTCAGTTGACAGTTGACAGTTGAGTGCGACCTCTACCTGGAAGGAAGAGGATTGGAGTAATGAATAGTCTGATTTTAATTTCTCCCTACAAGGGTTCCGGCTTTAAACCAATTCTTTCTGGTAAGACCGATCCCGGATGCAAGTTCCGAACTTCCTTGTGGTATCACTAACATGGCACTGACCTATCAAACCCGAAGCCCTCACGCAGATTTGGCTCCGCTGAATCAGAAGAGGGTAATTGACAATTTAGTTTTAGACCTGATTAATTAGCCTGGGAAGGGAATAGCATGAGTCGGGGAGATGGAAGCAAACTGAAACTAATGGTAGTCGATGACGAACCCGACAACTTGGATTTGCTGTACCGGACGTTTCGACGCGACTTTCAGGTTTACAAAGCAGATAGCGCTCTCAGCGCCCTGGAAGTTCTAGACGAACAAGGCGAGATGGCGGTGATTATATCTGACCAGCGGATGCCAGAAATGAATGGCACCGAGTTTTTGGGGAAAACAGTCGAGCGCTTTCCTGATACGATTCGGATTCTGCTGACGGGATACACAGATGTTGAAGATTTGGTCGAGGCTATTAACTCCGGTCAAGTTTTCAAGTACATCACCAAACCGTGGAATCCTGAAGAACTGAAATTAGTTATCAATCAAGCCTCGGAAACTTACAAATACTACAGGCAGCGGAACGTGGAACTGCGCCGCGCTTTGCGCAGAGAGTCTCTGTTCAATGACGTAATGAGTGCAATTCGCGGGTCGCTAGATTACTCTAGTATGCTGCAAACTATTGTCCAAACCGTAGGTCAAACTTTTGACGCTAACTATTGTATGCTGCGGCCGGTAGAGGTCGATCGACTATTACCGAGTACCTTCCCCTACCAAGCCGAAACCGACGACAAGAGCAGCTTTTCTTTTGATGAGAATTTGCTGGTTAAAGCCGTAGCCAGCCGCCAAACTCAAGTCAATCCAAACACTCGGGGGGACGCTAACTCGGTTGAGATTGCGGTGCCCCTGACTTATCAGCAAGACTTGCTGGCGGTACTGGCACTGTGCCAGATTGGTGACACTAACCCTTGGTCGGCGGAAGATATAGAGTTAATAGAAGGTGTGGCGGCTCAAGCTGCTCTGGCCCTCTCTCAAGCTAAGCTCTACCAGCGCACTCTGGATTTAGCCAACCAGATGCAGAATGAGTTGGAAGTGGCCCGCCAAATCCAAACAAACTTGTTACGCCAAAGTTGGCCGGATTTTGAAACTGTCAGGGTGCAAGCTTGCTGCTATCCGGCGCGGGAAGTTGGCGGTGACTTTTTTGAAGTCTACGTCCACTCTCAAGGGGATATTTGGATCGCGGTGGGTGATGTTTCGGGTAAGGGTGTTCCGGCTGCTCTATTTATGGCGAGCGCGATTTCGGTGATGCGACGGGAACTTTCTCAAGAAATTTCTCCTGAACCAAACCAAGTCATGACGAACATGAATAGCAGTATGGCTGATGACCTGATCGGCAACAACCATTTTATTACAATGGTTGTAGCTCGTTACACTCCGTCAACGGGACACATGGCCTTTGCTAATGCGGGTCACATTTACCCGATCGTTTGGTCTCACTCGGAGGTGAAAGCTCAATCCGCTAGCGGTAAAACGCAAGTCGAGCCGAATTTCCTGAAAGATCGTGGCATTCCCTTGGGGATACTGCCAGTTTGGAGGGGCAAAGCGGGTGCGATCGAATTAAAGTCAGGAGATGTATTTCTGCTGACGAGTGACGGGATTACTGAAGCTACTGTGACAAGTCAAGCGGTCGCAGGGGGTGAACCAACCCGTTCTATGCTACAACAAGAAGGGCTTTGGCAACTTTTGATTGAGGAGCCTGGTTCCTTCAACTTGGACAATTTGTTGGCTTACATCCGAGCCGATAATCCTGTTCAGGAAGATGACCAAACCATACTCTCTCTGGAGGTTCTCTGAATCTGTCAGCAACTCCCGATTATTCGTCGGGCTTCGGGTCTCAAAAACTGAAGCGCTAAATTGACAGGTTACAGATTACCGCATCTCCCGGCGGGCGATCCTCTTCGTTGATGAGCCTCCCGTAGGGGCGGGCTTTAAATCGAGGCGAACGCTAACGGCAAAAGTTACAGAATTAGCGCGTCAATGCCTAACTCTTAACTGATGCTTTTTGATCAATGCTTTCAACAAAAGTCTATTGCATCGATCGCCCGGTATTGAGTATCCTCCATGTATCGGCAAATATTAACGCCAAATAAATTCGGCGTATCGTGTTTCATTCCTGGTCTGAAGACACAGGTTTCCAAACTTACAGGATTTTTTTATGAATACTGAGCTTCATGTGCCAAGCGACTTGCGGTTTTTAACAATTGTTGAAAATTGGTTGCTGAGCAGTTTGGAAGTTGAGCTAGGAGAGCACGTCGATTGGCCACGTCAGTCGAATCGTTTGCGCTTGGTGTTAGCAGAAGCCTATTCTAACGTGATCCGCCATGCTCACAAAGATCAACCCAATTTGCCGGTGTTAATTCGCTTGAATTTAAAGAATCGGGATATTGGTTTAGAAATTTGGGATTACGGTAAAGGTTACGAAATGGATACTTACAGTCCCCCGAAGCCGGAAGCTAAACAGGAAAGTGGCTACGGCTGGCTGATCATGAGCAGACTTATGGATCGGGTGGACTACAGTTTGCAACTAGACGGTCGCAACTGTCTGAAGTTGGAAGCGAGTTTGCCGGAAAAATCTTAATTAGTCATTAGTCATTGGTCATTAGTCATTGGTCATTAGTCATCGGTCATTAGTCATCGGTCATTAGTCATTAGTCATTAATGATTAATGATTAGTGATTGACAATGTTTTTTCATTTTAGTGGTTGTCTGTCGCACCGTGCGGTGACAGCCACTTTTTTGTGAAGTCTCGTCCCTCTCTAAGAGATTATAAATTTGTTAGGGTACACTCCTAGGTGCAGAAATACCGAAGAAACCGGGTTTTTATACCATTGGTGGCGCTTCAGCACAGATTTGGGTGCAAAAACCCGGTTTCTGTCTGACTTGCCCACAAATATCAAAGAAACCGGGTTTTTATAATTTGATTGCGGTAGCATTCTTACCAATTACCAATTACCAATTACCAATTACCAATTACCAATTACCAATCTGTACCTGACTCACTTGCGAATTGCTATATTAAACATCAAATTTCTGATGCGGCCGCAGATTTAGCAATTCTTGGGGGGAAGCTAACAGTTTGACGGTGACAGCAAGAATTTCTTGGTGAGAATTGAGCACGAACAGCCATCCGACATTAATACCAAATGCGGAAGTTTGCACCCGGCCGCTGATATGAACTTCAACTGTGCCATCTGCTAAATTTTGGCTGATACCTTGCTGGGGTTCAAGCTGCATTCCTGGCGCTTCTGTTTTTAGATAAGTGCCGATCGAGCTTTTACCGATAATTGGCTGTTCAAACGGTGCGTGCAGAACTCCGTCCTCAGCAAACAAATTAGCAGTCGCGGCAAAATCGCCAGCGTTTAAAGTTTCAAAATATCGCAGTACCGCTGGCTTTGTGATGCCGGCAATATTTATAGAGCGAGTTAAAATAGGTCTAGTTGTGGCGGTCATAAAAGAAATGATTTTAGATGAATTAGTCTAATGTAATCATTCTCTTGGTCGCAGCAAATCCCTCAAAAGATATAAGTAGGGCCTGGAAAATAATTCTCTGAAAAAAGGAGAAAATGGAGAGTGCCGCCGCTTTCAGAGTAGTCTACCAACATCAAACCCAGACACCTGCTGGCATCTGGGTTTCTGTAGAGTCTGTTTGACTGAGCAAACAAGAATATTCTATTTGCGCATCAGGTTGAGCAATTCTTTAGGAGATGCCAACAAGTCGATCGCCACAAAGAAAATTTGACCTTGAGGATCAAGCATAAACCGCCACGAAATGTTCATACCGACATTCGCGCCGAACCAAGGAGTTTCGACAGTACCGGTGACTTTAACTTGGCGGTAGCCGTCTTCTGCGGGTTCGGATACACCTTGCTTAGGCATCATTTTCAGTCCGATGCACTCTTCCCGCATATAGTTGAGGATAGCTTCGCGACCGACGATCGGCTTTTGGAAAGGCGGTTGCAGAGCACCTTCTTCGGCAAATAAACCGACGGCTGGGGTGAAGTCGAAGGCGTTCATGTAGTCGATGTAGCTGAGCACTGTCTGCTCGCTGATACCCTCAATCTTGGTTTTCACCCGCTCTTCTACAGCGGTGGGAGTGCTGCGGGGGGCCGCCGAGCGTTTGTCGTACTCTTTGCTGAAATCTGGATCGTAGCCCATGTGAACTACGGTGTTGCGCAGTACAGTAATTTGCTGGCCTGGATCTAATTTCTTGATGGTTTCAAGAACTGTGGTGGCTTCGGGAGACATTTGATAGCCAGCAGGGATTGGAGCAACAGCGCCCTGTTTCATCAACTGTCCCAACTCGTACCAAAAACCGAGTTTGGTGTTGACGCGCAAGGATGTGTAAATCCGGCCGATTGCGGTGTCGGCGTTGCTAGCTAGGTCAAACATCGTTTTGCTTTGAGCCTGTGGCGACATCTGCTTGATGTCGTTGAGTACGCCTTCGACAAGCGCCATGCTGGCTACTCCCGGGGCGGCGGCGGTGATGGAAATGCCCATTTCGGTATACGCATACCAGAGCAGTGCGAGTTGGTCTTCGACGCTGAGTTTGTAGAATGCTTCGGTGGTACCCGGAACAGCGCTAGCAATCTCGGTGCTGGAGAAAATAGATTGAGCTGATTGAATACTAACTGCCATGTTGATCTTGTGGGATTCGCTGTCGGTTTTACTTGCGTACTGGCAAATGGCGAATCGAATTCTCCTTAATTAAAATTATGTAACGTTTTTGACAAATTTGACTTCAAATTTATAAATATAAAGATTGTGAAAGTATGATGAATTGTGTTGTAAAATCCGTCTAAATATTAATAGACTTATAGCACATTTTGTGATACGGTTTTTTACCCGATGAAAAAATCAATTAATAGCGATCTGATTAAGCAAAAAGCCCTAGAGTTGGGATTTCACAAAGTCGGGATCGCCTCAGCACAGGAAGAAACGCAGGTAGATGCACAAAGATTGCAGGCTTGGCTGGACAAGGGTTATCAGGCGGATATGGCATGGATGGCAAACCCGAAACGGCTGGATATTCGATCGGCAATGCCGGAGGTACAGTCAGTGATATGTGTCGCCATCAACTACTACACGCCCCACCAGCGCCCCGGCGGTTCCGAATATGCCAAAATCTCTCGCTACGGTTGGGGGCGGGATTACCACAGAATTTTGCACAAAAAACTCAAGGTTTTGGCAAATTGGGTACGATCGCAAGGTGAAGGCATTGAAGCGCGGTATTATGCTGATACCGGGCCGATTCAGGATAAGGTGTGGGCCGAGAAGGCGGGGATTGGGTGGATTGCCAAAAATGGCAATGTAATTTCGACAGAATACGGCTCTTGGGTGTTTTTGGGCGAAATTTTGACTAATTTGGAGTTAGCGCCCGATGCGCCACACACCCAACATTGCGGTAGTTGCACTCGCTGCATTGATGCGTGTCCGACTGGGGCAATTGTTGAGCCTTTTGTCGTGGATGCCGATCGGTGCATAGCTTATCATACGATCGAGAATCGAGCCGAAAAATTGCCAGACGAAATCGCATCTAATTTACAAGGTTGGGTAGCAGGTTGCGATATTTGTCAAGATGTTTGTCCTTGGAATCAGCGATTTGCTAAACCAACAGATGTTGCAGAGTTTGAGCCTTATCCTGAAAACATAGCACCGACACTTGCAGAATTAGCCGAAATTTCTGATGAAGAATGGAACCGCAGATTTACAGCTTCGGCGTTGCGGCGAATTAAACCGCAAATGCTGCGACGGAATGCCAAAGCAAATCAAATTAATAGTCAGTAGTTAATAGTTATTTGTGATTGGTTATTGGTGATTGGTTATTGGTTATTGGTTAAGCTGTTGCGCATTTAAATTGGAAATTCTGGACGGCGTCGAAGCCCATCCCACAAGAGTTTTATTGATTTTTGATACACAATTTAAATGTAGAACAGCTTATTGGTTGTTTGTTATTGGTTATTTGTTGTTGGTTATTTGTGATTGGTTATTTGTGATTGGTTATACTAAAACAGATTTAATAAATCGGGGAGCTAACAAAGAGTGCATTTTACGTTTGATTAGTAGGTAATATAGAAATGATGACCTATTTCTGAGTTTTTTTACTCAATGCTAAAAGTAATTATTTTTGATTTTGACGGTACTCTAGCAGATACGATTGATATTCTTCTGAATATAACTAATCGTTTGTCATCAGAATTAGGCTTTAAGTCTGCCACAAAAGAGGAACTCGCTCAACTGAGCAATTTAACTTCTTGGCAAATCCTGAGATATTCTGGCATTTCTATCTTCAAATTCCCGCTACTGATTAGAAAGTTGAAAGCAGAGTTGCGGAGTGAAATTCCCACTATTCAATTATTTGCGGGAATCAAAGAAGTTTTACTGGAGTTAACAAAACTTGGCTTTCAACTGGGTATCATCACCTCTAATTCAAGAGAAAATGTCTTAGCATTACTGGAAATTAACGGTTTGCAAGGCACTTTTACATTTATTTATTCTGGTTCAACTTTCGGGAAGCATAAAGTTATTAATAAATGGCTAAAAAAAGAGCATATAAATCCTGAAGAAGTCATTTATGTCGGAGATGAAACGCGAGATATAGACGCTGCTAGAAAAACTGGAATTAAGATAATTGCTGTAACTTGGGGTTTTAATTCTAAATCAGCTTTGGCTGCACAAAATCCCGATTTTTTGATTGAACGCCCCCAGGAATTGATCGAGATTATGAGTAATCTGAGGTAAGAAAGAAAGTCGGCGGTTGAAACCGCGACTATACAAACGAAATCCGCCTCCGCGGATTGAAGAAAAAATTAATTTGTCACTCTCCTTCGCCCCGTTTCAGTGCGGCTAAGACAGCTTGCTGGCTAACTGCTTGGTAGATTTTGCTAAAATGCTGCTTGAGTGCGTCTGATGCGGGGGAGGATTTGTTGGCTGTTCCTTTTCCGTCCGTTGCGAGGGGAATTGGGCCTAAAATATCTAAGACTGTTTCGCTGCTGGGCGGTGGCACAATCACTACTAGAGATGATTCTAACTGTTGGTTGTATTCCCAAAAGCGATCGACCTTCGGCAATTTATCATTCGCAATAGGGGAATCTTCGCCCGATTTTAGCTGTGTATTCTCCTCTCCTTCGGTACCTCGTCTTTGGCGGAGTGCTGTCAGGATTTGCTCTTTGGTTCTGCCGCGCAGTTGAAAGAGTACGAATGGGTCTTCGCCAAAGCGATCGCCCAATAAGTAGTATACTGCACTGATGTGTTTGCAAGGATTTTTTGGGTCAGGACAGCTACAGCGCGCGTGAATATCTGACAAACTTAACGGAAATAGGGTTTTGCCAGCCGCTGCAAATACATCTTCAATATTGTGCGGCATTTCTCCTGCTAATAGTTTAGCCGAAAAAACCGCTCTTTGCGACATATTTTCAATCACATAATCCCAATCTTCATCGGTTAATGTATCGAGTTCTAAAGAAACTTGATATGGTTTGGGATCAGTTCCTTGAACTAGGGCAATTACTTCTTGGTTGGGAAATTTAATGCTGAGGACTTTACCTTCGCGCGCGTATTGCCAGCCACGTTCTAAACGCTTTTTGAAGCGGTAGGTATTGATTAAATCTAACCACTGTTGTGTCCACCATTCTCTGTCTATCATAAAACGCAATTATAAAACGATATTTTCTCCGCTCGACTCTCCCTGCAAAATGCCAATAATCGTCCGAGTTACAAACTCCAAATCCTGCGGCACTCGATGCAGCGGTATATATTCTACCACATGACGTGCTGCGCGATCGTACAGCCCAAATCGCCAAATTTCCCCCGTCGAAACCGCACCGTACAAAATCGGACTCTCACTTTCTATCCAGCCATCAACAGCAATTAATTCAACAGCAAGCTGAGTAAAACCTTTAGTCAAATCCGACTGTTTTGCTTCAATGACTAGAAGATTGCTCGGACTGGGAATATAGTAATCTAGGGAGCCTTTTAACCAATTGCTCACACTAATCGAATACTCAATATTAATTGAATAGTCAAATAAATCGCAAATCCGATCGAGCAACGGAAAAATTAATGCCTCCCGGCGGGCCTGTTCAGTGGTTGTATTCACCCGTTTCAGTCTGCGTCGCATACTCTCTGCTAGTTCGGGCAACCAATCTAATTCGCATTGCGTGTAAGGGAGATTTTCGCGATCGGTGCGCTCGATCGTGCAGCCCAAATCTGCTAAAATATCTTCAGGCGAAAAAGGCAAATCAAAATACTTGCTAAAGGTGTAGGACTCGTTTGGATCTAAAACCTTCGGCATGGTGTCGATCTCCTTACTGAAACAGTATGCCCATGTTACTGAAATTATTCTTCTGTTTCTATAATAGCATTGCGATCGAGAATTAGTAAATTGCGAAGTTGGTCAGTATCGAGTTCGGTCAGCCAGTTTTCGCCAGCGCTGACTACTTGTTCGGCTAGAGCTTTCTTACTTTCGATCATATCATGTATCTTTTCCTCTAACGTACCCGTGCAGACAAATTTGTGTACTTGCACGTTGCGGGTTTGGCCGATGCGAAATACGCGGTCAGTTGCCTGATTTTCTACTGCGGGATTCCACCATCTATCATAGTGGAAAACGTGGGTTGCTCTGGTTAAGTTCAAACCCGTACCACCAGCTTTTAACGATAATATCATAATCGGTGGGCCTTGCGGATCGTGCTGGAAGCGATCGATCATTTCTTCCCGCTGCTGTTGCTTAATTCCGCCGTACAAAAACAAAACTTCTCGTCCTAAATGCTGTTCTAGATGGGGTTTCAGGAGTTTTCCCCACTCCGCAAATTGAGTGAAAACCAAAGCCCGATCGCCCTCAGCGACAACTTCTTCTAACATTTCCACCAACCGCTGCAATTTTCCCGATTCTTGGCTGTTAATGCTCAATTCCTTCGGCTTAGCTTCAGCGTTCACAAGAGCCGGATGATTGCAAAGTTGCTTGAGTTTTACCAGCAAAGCCAGAATCATACCCCGGCGCTGAATACCTTCGGCTGACTCTAAATTAGCTATTGACTCTTCGACTACTTTCTGATAAAGTGCGGCCTGTCCAGCCGCCAGACTGCAAAATACAGTCATCTCCTGTTTTTCGGGCAAATCTTGGATGATTTCCTTGTCAGTTTTCAGGCGACGGAGGATGAAAGGCCGCACGAGCGATCGCAAAGTATGCAATGATTCTCTATCGCCATATTTCTCGATCGGAATTGCAAATCGGCGCTGAAAGAAATTGCGCGGCCCCAAATAGCCCGGATTCAGAAATTCTAAAATTGACCACAATTCTTGCAGTCTATTTTCCACCGGAGTTCCCGTCAGCGCAATTTTAAAAGATGCCTCAATTTCCCGTACTGTTTTCGACTGCTTAGACTCCGAGTTTTTGATATTTTGGGCTTCATCTAAAACCAATCCTTGCCATTTAATGCCTTGAATTTCCTTCGCATCGCGAAACACCAGCGCGTAACTGGTAACTATTAAATCTTTGCCTTTAATTGCGGTAGCAAATGCTTTACCTTTAGCCCGTTTGTCTCCGTGGTGAACTAACACTTTCAGCGTCGGGCCAAACTTCTTAACTTCGCGCTCCCAATTGCCCAATACTGATGTCGGACAAACCAGTAATGTCGGCGCTTTCAGGGCATTTTGTTCTTGTAAGTGCAGCAGAAAAGTGATTAGCTGGATCGTCTTTCCCAATCCCATATCGTCCGCTAGACAAGCACCCAAGCCCCAGCGTTCTAAGAAAGCCAACCAGCCAACTCCCAACGCTTGATAAGGGCGCAATTCTCCTCGGAAACTCGCCGGAATTGCGATCGGACTTACCGCCTGATTATCATTTAAAGTATTCAGCAACTCCTGAAGTTGACCAGTTGCTGCAAAATTGACTACCGGCAACTTTTCAATCATCTGAGAATCGCCCGAAGCCAAACGCAAAGCATCCTCCAAAGAAAGAGTCATTTGCTCTTTGCGACTAGCAAAAAAAGTTTGAGCCGCCCTGACATCGGTTGCGCGCAACTCCACCCACTCGCCGTTAATTTCCACCAAAGGCGAATTCAACTCTACCAATCTCTCAAATTCAGCCTTAGAAATGCGCTGTCCGCCGATCGACAATTCCCACTTAAAATTTAACAGACTTTGCAATCCCAGTCCACCCTTAGCAGGATTCAATTTGGGAGTTTCCGCTTGAATGCTCAAACCCAAACGACTCGCCCAACCATCAGTATGAGTCAAACTCGGCGGCAAAACAACGCCCAACCCGCTATCAGTAAACCGCCAAGCCACAGACTTGATAAAATTGTAAGCATCTAACGGTTTTAACAGACAAGATTGAGGCCGCTGTGCTTGCAAACTCGGTTCAATGAACGGATAAAGTTTTGAGGCCAAACCCAAGCCGCTGAGCAAAGTTTCTTGAGGTAATTGTATTGTCCGCCCCGCATAATTAAAACTCTCAACAGAGTTGTTCCAAATAGTTCTAGCATCTACCAAAAAATCCGCTTCATCTGCTGCTTGCAAACAATAATTTAAACTCCATTCTACCTTACCTGGCGCTGGCGGGATGAGTTGAAAACAAGTGCGAAATAGACTTTGTTGAGATAGTGCATTTTGCAGCGGCGCACTCCAAGTATTCAGCTTAGTTGCCAACTTTTCCAAGGCTGAGGATTCAGCTTTAACAATTCCAGATTCCTGGTGCAAAGCTTGCAGCCATTCGCGGGTTGGAGAAACAGTTTTGATATCTAAATTTGACCCAATAGCCGTTAGCGCAGCCCTCGAAGAGGATCGCACTTCACAATCTACCACACTACTCAAAAACCCCAACACCAAATCCTCAGCCCCCACAGGCAAATCCACCGCTAAAGCCCATACCTCCCTCGCTACCGAACTTCCATCTCTTAAATCCGTCACATCCGCTAAATCCGCTGCCAATCTTGCATCCGTTACATCCGCTACAGAATCCGCTACCGAACCCTTCTGATATGTTCTGCAAGCCGTCGGCATTTGCTTAGAAAAAGTAGCGAGACGAAGAATATCTGTCGAACTATCTAACAAAGGTTGCCATTTAGCAATAGCCGAACCATCCGATAGTTGCTCCAAAGCTGGCAAAAACTTGCACCTTGCCAACAAATCCAAACTCCACCTAGAAATATGAGACCAAAAACGCAAATCTGAGCCAACAAAAGAGTCGGGTTCTGTACTGTTGAGCGGAAGTGATTGCAAGAAAACAAAAGCTGCTTGAGGATTGAGTAAATAACCCTCGACTTGCCACGGATAAAGATAAATTTCCTCAGTTTGGGCCGGTTCTGACAGTGCGGCGGCTGAGTGCTGCGGCATCAGAGTTGCGCTGTCTGCCGAGATTTGAGTGGGAAGTGCGATCGCCCGAACTTGCCTCAGAACCGATAAATTTTCCGTAGGAAGGGCTGCGGTGGTCGTTTTGGCGGATCGCCTAGTTTTCTTACTTTTCTCCTGAATCTCTGCGGTTTCTGGTAATTGCCAGTTGAGTTTGCCAGACTGCTGCAAGGAAGTTAGGAAAATCTTAAATTCAGATTCCGTCATTGCTAAAGGATGCTGTAGACTTGTCCCCGATTCAACGATATCGATCGCCCCAATTTTTCGCCAAGTTTCTCCCCAAATAAATAAGCCACTTTTTTCGTGTTCTAGTAGCCAACTACCGTGTAAGATTGCCATTTTTTAATCCTAATATTTTTATTTAATTGCGAGACTTGCTACAGCTTTTTTAGAAGATTTATTAATAATTTTTTGGATAACGAACCGCAGAGTACGCAGATAACGGAGTCATCATTCATGAGTCATCAGTCATGAGAAATAATTATCCATTACCAATTACCGATTACCAATTACCGATTACCAATCGAAAACCCATCGTACCATCTATTTCAGGCGTTTGGCGGGCGATCGACCAGAGAATCGACCCCATCAGGCCCAAAACAATCAAAGAGTATAAATGCTTACAATCGAGGCGCTGACAGTCGATCGCCCAACGATTATCTCTCTCTTTTGGCTAGTTCCTCTCAAACATCCTGTGGTAATGTTACGATCCCGACAGAGAAAGAATGCGGTAGATAAGGAAGCAGTCCTACATGGTAGAGATAGACAAGTCGATATCCTTTGATGGAAGGGATATTAGATTGAAGATTGGTTTACTGGCGCCTCAAGCAGGCGGTGCAGTTTTGATTCAGTCGGGTGACACGGCGGTTTTAGTGACGGCGACTCGATCGCAGGGGAGAGAGGGAATTGATTTCCTGCCCCTGTTGGTAGATTACGAAGAGAGACTTTACGCTGGCGGTAAAATTCCCGGTGGATTTTTGCGCCGGGAAGGGCGTCCCCCAGAAAAAGTGACTTTGACTGGCCGTTTGATCGATCGCCCGTTGCGCCCGCTATTCCCAAGCTGGTTGCGAGACGACATCCAAGTCGTAGCCACAACGCTGTCGATGGACGAACAAGTACCCCCAGACGTTTTGGCGGTGACAGGCGCTTCAGTAGCCATTTTGCTGGC
>Ga0335395_10000400_pt1 | contig 27638 bp, 27 predicted proteins | sample MAT02_FD_205744 | JGI IMG/M metagenome (GOLD analysis project Ga0335395, IMG submission 205744) | Freshwater microbial communities from Lake Fryxell liftoff mats and glacier meltwater in Antarctica - MAT-02 (spades assembly) (version 2) ... | reverse complement strand
ATCAGTTTTTGCCTGTATTTGATGATATTCCGCAAGCTGTGTTAGCTCAGTCGAAGATGATGGTTTTGAGTTATCCTCATAATCCGACAACTGCGATCGCACCTTTGGCCTTTTTTGACAAAGCCGTGGCTTTTTGTCGGGAACATCGGCTGATTTTGGTGCACGATTTCCCTTATGTGGATTTGGTGTTTGACGATTCTGGACTTGAGGTCGCTGATATCGAGGAAAACCGAAAGTTGATGGCACCGTCTATCTTTGAGGCCGATCGCGATAAAAGCGTGTCGATCGAGTTTTTCACACTGTCCAAGTCGTACAATATGGGTGGTTTTCGAGTCGGATATGCGATCGGCAACCCCGAAATTATCCAAGCACTGCGCCAGGTAAAGGCCACCGTAGACTTCAATCAATACGAAGGAATCTTGAATGGGGCGATCGCAGCATTGACAGGCCCTCAAGACACCGTTAAAACCAGTGTAGAAACCTTCCGAAAACGGCGAGATACCTTCGTGCGTGCCCTGCAAAACATCGGCTGGGAAGTGTCAATACCCCCGGCTACAATGTACGTTTGGGCGAAACTCCCGGAACCTTGGACAAGAGATTCAGTGAAATTTTGCACTCAGTTAGTAGAAAGTACAGGAGTTGCTGCTTCCCCTGGTGCCGGCTTCGGGAAATCGGGAGAAGGTTATGTGCGATTTGCTTTAGTTGAATCGCCGGAAATTTTGGCAGAAGCTGTTAGGAGAATTGCTGAGTTTCAAAGTTAATATCAAAATTGAGATTACCCAAAATCAGGACACGCTAATGCCGTTTTCCTACAATTAACCGGGCGCTGCTTGTATCCTAGAGGGCGATCGAGATTGCAGCAAGTATCTGAACTGTATCGTCGCCGTTGGATAGTATAGCAGTTGACAGTTGACCTGTGACAGTTGACAGTTGCATAACGGGAATCAAATCATTGATGCAGTACGGGTATCGGCTCTATTCATGAAGTTATTTATGTCCTCACCGATGTGGCGGTTGCTATACAAGACGCATCTTTAGTGACAAAACGTTGACGAAAATTAAGTTATGTTAAAAAAAAATTGACTTACATACATAAAAATGTTATGTCCAGCCTGATTTGGGAAGAGAATAACACAAATCGACTTTTTTGCTATATTGACGTGCAATTAAGATAATGATTGTGGTGAAAAGAGGAGTTGAACGTAATGAAAAACTTGAATTGTTGGAACAAACCTGCTGTATTGCTGAGTGCGATCGCGATCGTAGTCGGGAATTTGTCGGCAAATACCATCGCTGCTGTGGCTCAATCAACATCCAATCTCAGTCAGGATGCTGAAAATGTTTCATTGAAAAATAGCCCCACCTTTGAAATTGCCCAAGCTGGGAACCTTTGTCGCAAAGTCACTCCCAAAGAGGGTTTGACCGTTCGCCAGGGCCCAGAGACCAAATCCGCCAGAGTTGGCGGTGTTGGAATGAACACTCAAGTAACGATCGCTGCTGGCGCTACTTCCATTAAAGGCTCTGACGGCCGCTTATGGATGGAAATTACCGCTCCGGTAAAGGGTTATGTGGCTATTGGATATCCCAATAACGAGGGTAATTTAGTTTCCTGTACCACAGGAAGCGCAGTCACTCCAAGTCCTTCCCCGGCACCAAAACCAACACCCGCACCGGCACCAGCACCCGCACCGGCACCAGCGCCAATGCCTTCACCAGCACCAGCACCCGCACCCGCACCGGCACCGGCACCGGCACCTGTACCGGCACCAATGCCTTCACCAATGCCTTCACCTGCACCGGCACCAGCGCCAATGCCTTCACCTGCACCGGCACCGGCGCCAGCACCGGCACCAATGCCTTCGCCCGCACCAGCGCCTGCACCTGGCCCGGTAAGTCTGTGTCGCCAAGTAGAACCTCGTGTAGCACCGAATGGTCTATCGATTCGCGCTGATGCCTCAAAGACTGCTGTGATTAAAGGTGGCGTAGCCGCTAACGGTAAAGTAACGCTTGTGCCAAATTTCCAGTTAGTGAAAGATAAGAATGGAGAAAATCGCAATTGGGTTGAAATTTCAGCCCCTGTTGCTGGGTTTGTGTCGGCTGGGAATTTGATTATGTGCAAGTAATATAGCAGTCCTAAATCATTTGTGAATTTCTTACTCCCTCCCCTTAGTAAGGGGAGGGTTGGGGTGGGGTAAAAAGATTTACGACTCCTGCAAGGATTGCTATATCAATTCCGGTTCGGAATAATACCGAGGACACGGCAGTGCCCTTGGACTACCCCGATTAATTGTAGGGACACGGCACTGCCGTGTCCTGACTGTAATGCCGTGTCCTGACTGTGGATTGCTCTGACGGTCAATATCCGGGGGGTGGCCGGGATGCGAAGCTTTTTTCTACTGACAGCGCCCGCTTGCCCAATTTTGATGTCCGCGATTTGGCTGACACTTGGATTGTCGGCCAATCCAGACAATTTCCCACTTATTTTGCCGGATTGTGAGTTCGATGCGGTGTCGCATTGCAGCAACAGAATCGTCAGCTAGACCGATGACAGTATGTACAATTACTGCTGTTTGTCGGGTGGGATATTCAACCGAAATGCCATCGCTTTTTCTGCCTTCCGATTCTTGGTCACTACTAAAGAGTTTTGATGCGATATCTTTGGGGTTGGAGACTGTAATTTTGCGATCGCCCAGGAACTGTTTAGCGTTAATTGATTCGTAGTTCGATCGGGCGACGGGCTGTGAAAGTGTTGCGATGGGAAGTTGGATGCAGGTGAAAACAGCTAGAAAAAAGAGCGATCGCTTGACAATTGATTGGTTCATGAGGCTTCAGATTGTGCGAGAAAGTTTTGTCTCCGAGAGGCGAAAGCGGCCAAGTCTGCCTGGGTGAATTGAGTTTGATGCCATGAGGGACGCGACATGAGTCGATCGCACCAAGCTTGAATTTTAGGATAGCCGTCTAGGGACACACCAACCCAAGATAGCAAGGGCACGACGGTGCCGGCAACGCACTCAGCAAAGGTAACAGTGTTGCTAGCGAAAAAAGGGCGATCGTCCAACAAGCCTTCAAAGAATGTCAACACAGTATCGACTTTTTCCTTAGCGTTTGCGATTACCTGCGCTTCAGGAATTCCCCAGCCCATTACTTCACTGCTGAGTGGGTAAAGTGCCGGCCCAAGTTCGTTAATCGTGACCAATTCTACCATCCTGACAATTGCCAAATCTTTCGGTTCTTTTGGCAGCATTGCCGGTTCGGGATACTTCGTTTCTAGATAGTCAAGAATTGCCAGAGACTCGACGACAGTGAAGTCACCATCAACCAAAACAGGGATGCGATGAAAAGGATTCATTGCCACAAATTCTGGATCTAAGTGGTCGCCGTCCAAGTGGATTTCTACTAATTCAAAGTCCAGGTTTTTTTCTATGAGGGCAACCAACACGCGGCGGGAATTGGTGGAAATGGGAGTATGGTAAAGTTTCATGGCGGTTGCTATAATCAAAATATCATCATAACAAACTTCTAAAGATCCTGTAATTGGCTGATTATTGGCTGATTGTGACTTCCTGACGCACAGACGAGGTAATCGCCTCTACTAGGAATAACCGCTCGCTAACTGACAATTTAAGCGTTAAATTCACTAATTCTTGAAAAGATAAATTTTTTGAGGATTCTGAATAATTATCATTCCGATCGGGCGAAAAACGATCATTAGAAGTTAAAGGTTTGACTGAAGTATTCTGCTCTAAAGTTGTCGTCATGTCTGCGTGGAGAAGCTCTAAAAATTTAATATCGTTCCCTAGATCGGCAGCCTCATCCTCATCTACATCTTCAATTACTTGCAAACGTTCTTTATAGGCATTGATTTGATGTTCAATGGCTTCTATAATAAACCTTAAATCTTTAAATGATAAATTCATGATACTTGCCTTGGTAAGAATAAATACTCATTTGCCGACTTGAGTTTAAAATCCCCAAAAGATTATTTTTTTCGATGCAGGTAATTTGATATAAAAAAGTAATCAAATATACTATTAATTATATTAGTAGGTTGGGTTTATCTACTTACACCCAACCTCCTATTAACTTATTCTATTTTACAGAAAAATGTGCCTATGAGGTGAAGTGCCTCTTTGTATTTTTCTAGAGTCATCGGTCTACTTGGCTTGAATAACCAATGACCAGCACGGTCATTCACTAATTCCAATTCTGGTGGAATGTCAGTGCCGAATTCTAATTTATACCAATTTTTTCCTGAGCCTGGACTCTCAAAGGTTGATATTCCTTCTGACCGAGACATTCCTCCTGACAACCTTCCTTCTTCTAAAGTAAGCATAACCCATAATTCATCTTGCTGTTCATAAACGGTAATATCTTTATTGGGTCTGACATTATCCATTCTAGGTGAACTAGCATTCCCCTGTCGATACAGGGCAACGGGTGTTTTATTCATAATTAACTCCTCAATATATGGGAATAAAGCCGTAAAAACCCAAAAAGCCGAGGCGGTTATCCGCCCCGGCAAAGGGTAAGAGTATTTTATTTAATTATTGCTTTGGTTCTATCTTAAAACTTCTGGTTGAAAATTTCAAGAGTTTTCTGGGTGCTCAATATGTGGAATTGAGGAGCGGAATGATGAGAAACTATCACGTTCCGTTCTGTAACAATTATCAACATAACAGGGCGGGCCCTAAAGCCCGCCCCATCAAACGATCGACTTAATAATCGAAGTCACCGCCGCCCATGCCGCCGCCGCCGCCAGAAGCAGCGCCTTCCCTGGGTTCGGGCTTGTCAACGACGATGCACTCGGTTGTCAGCACCATGCCAGCAATAGATGCGGCATTTTGCAGAGCAGAACGAGTTACCTTCGCAGGGTCAACGATACCAGCTTCAAACATATCGACAAACTCATTTGTCGCTGCGTTGAAACCGACGTTAAACGGCTTTTCTTTGACGCGCTCAGCGATGACAGCGCCATTCAAACCAGCATTTTCAGCAATCCGCTTCAGAGGAGCAGCTAGAGCACGGGCAACAATCAATGCACCGGTCAATTCTTCGCCCTTCAGAGTGCTATTAGCCCACTCTTCCAATTGAGGAGTCAGGTGAGCCAAAGTTGTACCGCCACCAGGAACGATGCCTTCTTCGACAGCAGCTTTGGTTGCGTTGATCGCATCTTCAAGACGCAGTTTGCGATCCTTCATTTCGGTTTCGGTAGCTGCGCCGACTTTGATGACTGCAACGCCGCCAGCCAATTTGGCCAAACGTTCTTGCAGCTTTTCTTTGTCGTAGGAAGATTCGGTTTCGTCCATTTGACGACGAATTTGTTCGCAACGCGACTTGACGGCGACTTCGTTACCTTCGGCAACAATTGTGGTGCTGTCTTTGGTGATGGTGACGCGGCGAGCTTTGCCGATCATTTCCAGCTTGGTGTTTTCCAGTTTCAAACCGGCATCTTCGGTGATCAGTTGACCGCCGGTCAATACGGCGATATCTTCTAACATGGCTTTGCGTCGATCGCCAAAACCAGGTGCTTTGACAGCAGTTACATTCAGCACACCGCGCAGTTTGTTGACAACGAGGGTAGCTAGAGCTTCTTTCTCAATGTCTTCTGCAATGATCAGCAGCGGGCTTCCAGAACGTGCTACTTGTTCGAGCACGGGTACTAAGTCTTGTACCATGCCGATTTTTTTGTCAGTCAGCAAGATGAAGGGATTGTCAAGCACTGCTTCCATCCGTTCGGTGTCGGTGACGAAGTAGGGCGAAATGTAGCCTTTATCGAAACGCATCCCTTCGGTGATTTCGAGTTCGGTGGTCATGGATTTGCCTTCTTCAAGGGAAATCACGCCTTCTTTGCCCACTTTGTCCATTGCGTTGGCAATCATTTGACCAACTTCGTCGTCGTTACCGGCGGAGATGGAGCCGACTTGAGCGATCGCCTTAGAATCTTCTACTTGTTTAGCGTGTTCAGCAATCTTTTCTACCAAAAAGGCAGTTGCTTTATCAACACCGCGTTTGAGGGCGATCGCATTAGCGCCAGCAGCTACGTTCCGCAGGCCTTCTTTGACCATAGCGTGGGCGAGAACGGTAGCAGTTGTGGTGCCGTCGCCTGCTGCGTCGTTGGTTTTGGAGGCGGCTTGCCGAATTAGAGCAACGCCTGTATTTTCTACATGATCTTCTAGTTCGATTTCTTTGGCGATGGTAACGCCGTCATTGACGATTTGAGGAGCTCCGAATTTCTTTTCGAGAACCACGTTACGGCCTTTGGGGCCGAGGGTGACTGCCACTGCTTCGGCGAGAATGTCCATACCGCGTTCGAGGGCGCGACGTGCATTTTCGTTGTAGATTATACGCTTAGCCATAGTTTTTTGGGGGTTTTGGGTTTGAGATTTGGGATTTTTGGATGGCGGTCATTTGTCCCTTGTCATTAGTTTTTTTGCGTTGTTGGCGATCGAACTAATGACTGATGACTAATGACTAATGACTAATGATTAATTAGTTGACGATCGCCAGAATATCTTTTTCGGCCAACAAGACGTATTCATCGGTGCCGAGTTTGATGTCAGTACCGGCATACTTCGAGTAGAGAACTTTGTCGCCGACTTTGACTTCCATTTCCACGCGCTGGCCATCGTCATTACGCTTGCCGGGGCCTACAGCCGCGACTTCGCCTACTTGGGGCTTTTCCTTTGCTGTGTCGGGCAGAAGGATGCCGCCGGCGGTTTTTTCTTCGCTAGCGCTTACTTTCACAAAGACGCGCTCGCCTAGTGGTTTAACGGTAGAAACACTCAGTGATACTGCTGCCATAAATAAATCTCCAGATTACAGATTGTCGTCGGTCAGTGGTCAGAGGTCGCTTTGAAGGCAAGGACTGAATACTTACACTGACATATTAGCACTCTCGACTCCTGAGTGCTAATTTAGCTTTAGTCAGGGGCGATCGCAACTTAGGTGTCTGTACGGGTTTCCGAACCGAGAGGGAGGGGGAGAGTGGGGGAGAGTGGGAGAGAGTGGGAGAGTGGGAGAGTGGGGGAGAGTGGGGGAGAGTGGGGGAGAGTGGGAGAGTGGTGAGGAGTTCGATCGCTGAAATAATTACGTGCATTAAATGAATCAAATGTCAGATTTGTACTCAAGGGCCAATCATGGTAGTGTATCCAGACGGAGTTTGGTATCGCGACGTTACGCCTCCGGTGACCCTTGAGAATTATTCAGGAACATCTCCTAAACTCAAAGGTGGTTTAAGAATACGCTAGTAGAATGTTAAATTTAAGGGTGAGAAGATGAGACCGTTTAGCATCCGGTCGATCGCAGTTACAGCTCAAAAAAGCGTAACATTTGCGTAAAAAGATTCTCAGTGGCAGCCACTAGGCAGTTTACTAAACTACACTAGAAAAAGTTAAATACGTAAGTATGGAGTCTGCTTAAATCTCTCTATATCAGAAGTATCATTTAAAACCGGGGCATCAACCTGCAATTAAACCGATCAAGATTAAATAAACTAAGGCTCTGGCAGAAAGTCTCCAATCAATTAAGGTCGATCGTTAGATCGTCCATTACAGGTTTTGGCTCCGTTCCTAGTCGCAAGACATTTACAAACGGGCATCGATCATTGGTTGGGAAGCGGTAATACCCGCCCCGCTTTCCCCTTACCGCAATGCCTTCACCCAATCGTTTTCCTCCACCCCGCTCTTCGTGGCGGGGGATGGGCCGAAAAAACCAAAGTGAAAACAAGGAAGCAAGCGGGATACTTTAGCGGGAATGAACATGACAAAGGACAATAATTCAGGAGAGCAAAAACGCCTGATGCTGGTTGATGACGACCCCAACTTGATCTTGCTAGTCAAGGATTACTTGGAGTTTCGGGGTTACAACGTCATTACAGCAGAAAACGGCAGACACGCTCTGGAAAAACTAGAACAAGAAGTTCCCGACTTGATCATCTGCGATGTGATGATGCCGGAAATGGACGGGTACACTTTAGTCAAGCACATCAGAGAAGACCCTCGCACTAACTGGATTCCAGTCCTTTTCTTGTCCGCCAAAGGTCAAAGCTCAGACCGAGTAAAAGGCTTGAGCACGGGGGCTGACGTTTATATAGTTAAACCTTTTGAACCCGAAGAACTGGTAGCTCAAGTTGAATCTTCTCTAAAAGCGGCATCCCGTTTGATTCGCCACCGAAATGAAAGTATTGACGGCAGCCTCAAAATTAAGGCGCGGCGTAATGTAGAATTGACTCCCACTGAATTAAAGGTGGTACAGTTGCTAGCGCAGGGTATGGCAAACCGCCAAATCGCAGATGTGATGAATGTCAGCCAGCGGACTATAGAGAGCCACGTCAGCAATATGCTAGGCAAAACTGGTCTCCACAACCGGACTGAGTTAGCTCGCTGGGCTCTGGAAAGCAAAAAAGCTTAAGCTGGGTGCGCTGCTATAAAATGAGGGGGTTAATTAACAGCAAGACTTTTTCTAACATTTGTAACGGAAAAGGTGTTGCCAAGCCGCTGCGGTATCCCACTCCGGCGATAAAACTCTAGTGAGTCGTTGGAAGCCGCATTAACCTTGACACCTAAGCCGCCCTAGAGCTAATAGGTGTCTGGTTTTGAGAGCGAATCGCTCAAGTATGGCAGCTTGAAAAAAGGCCCTCTGGCGGTAGAGCCTAAAATATGAAATACTGGGGAGATAGAGTTTTCTGAAGTTTAATCTATTGCCTCAGTTAGCTCCATATTGCTAAAATGTGATATTTAGATTAATTTCTTTCTACAATTATTAGGTCTAAGTTCTATGACAAACTTAATGAACCGCCTTTCTATTTTTGTTGACGGGAACAATATGTTCTACGCTCAACAAAAGAACGGTTGGTTTTTTGATCCTCGCAGGGTGCTCGAATATTTCAAAACTTCGCAGCCGAATGTCATCTTGATTAATGCTTTCTGGTATACAGGTCTGAAAGACCCGCAAGATCAAAGGGGATTTCGAGATGCTTTGATTAGTCTAGGTTACACAGTTCGCACTAAAATTCTTAAGGAATATTACGATGATGCTTCGGGTCGATATTCTCAAAAGGCTAATTTAGACATAGAAATTGTGGTTGATATGTTTAATACGGTGGATCAATACGACCAGGTGGTGCTATTTAGTGGGGATGGGGATTTTGAGCGAGCTATAGAGCTACTGCGATCGAAAAATACTCATATTACGGTGGTATCCACCGAAGGAATGATTGCTAGAGAACTCCGAAATGCTACAGATAGGTATATAGACTTAAATGAAATTAGGGAACATATTGAGAAGATGGATTATTAGTCAGTTAACAGTTGACAGTTGACAGTTGACAGTTGACAGTTGACAGGGAAGCAGTCCGATTTCATTAATCATTGGTCATTAGTCATTAGTCATTAGTCATTAGTCAGCAGTCAGTAGTTATGGGTTATGGGTTATTAATTATTCGTTATTGGCGCGAAACACGGGACTGGTGACTGGGGACTAATTGCCCAGAACAGCGGACAAGTAAAAATCAGGAAAACACTTTTTTAGAGCCATGAAAACTCAACCAAGTCAAGACCGGATTATTATTTTCGATACGACTTTGCGGGACGGAGAACAATCTCCGGGCGCATCTCTGAATGTGGACGAAAAACTGACGATCGCACGTCAGTTAGCCCGATTGGGTGTAGACGTCATTGAAGCAGGTTTTCCTTTCACCAGCACGGGAGATTTCGAGGCAGTCCAAAAAATAGCTCGGACTGTCGGGACGGAAGATGGGCCGACAATTTGCGGTTTGGCAAGGGCGCGAAAGGCGGATATTAAAACAGCAGCCGAAGCTCTGAAACCAGCCGTAAATTCGCGAATTCATACGTTTCTGGCTACATCTGATATTCACTTGGAATATAAGCTGAAAAAGACGCGGGCTGAAGTTCTGGAAATTGTGCCGGAAATGGTGGCTTATGCTAAGTCTTTTGTCGAGGATGTGGAGTTTTCGCCGGAAGATGCTTGTCGTTCAGATCCAGAGTTTTTGTATCAGGTGCTGGAACGGGCGATCGCAGCCGGTGCGACTACTGTTAATATTCCCGATACTGTCGGCTACACGACTCCGAGCGAGTTTGGGGCTTTGATTCGGGGAATTAAGGAAAATGTGCCGAATATCGATCGGGCAATTATTTCGGTTCACGGTCACAATGACTTAGGATTGGCTGTTGCTAACTTTTTGGAAGCCGTGAAAAATGGTGCCAGACAGTTAGAATGCACGATTAACGGCATTGGCGAACGGGCGGGAAATGCGGCTTTGGAAGAGTTGGTAATGGCGCTTTACGTGCGCCGCCAATATTATAATCCGTTCTTGGGCCGGCCTGCGGATTCTGACGAACCTCTGACGAATATTGATTCGCGCCAAATTTACAAAACTTCCCGCTTAGTTTCCAATTTAACGGGGATGTTGGTGCAACCAAATAAGGCGATTGTTGGGGCAAATGCTTTCGCCCACGAGTCGGGAATTCATCAAGATGGGGTGCTGAAAAATAAGCGGACTTACGAGATTATGGACGCTGAGTCGATCGGCTTAACCGAAAATCAAATCGTACTAGGCAAATTATCCGGCCGCCATGCTTTTCACACTCGCTTGAAAGAGTTGGGTTTTGAAATGGCTGATGATGAGCTAAATAAGGCTTTTATTAAGTTTAAGGATTTAGCAGACAAGAAAAAAGATATTACTGATTGGGACTTGGAGGCGATCGCAAACAACGAAGCCCACCAAGCACCGGAACTTTTCCGGTTAGAATTGGTACAGGTTTCTTGTGGCGACAAATCGCGGCCGACAGCCACCGTAACGGTACGGACTCCGGCGGGGGAAGAATTGACTGATGCTGCGATCGGCACTGGGCCCGTAGATGCCATTTACAGGGCCATTAACCGCGTGGTAAATGTACCAAATGAGTTGATCGAGTTTTCGGTACAATCGGTGACAGGGGGCATAGATGCGATCGGCGAAGTAACAATTCGCTTGCGGCACGAAGGCAAAGTATTTTCCGGTCACTCGGCAAATACCGATATTATTGTAGCATCCGCAGAAGCATACATCAGCGCCTTAAATCGGCTGTACGTGTCATTGCAGCATAGTCCTGAAAAGCCAACTCAGATCAGAAATGAAGTTGTTGCAGCAGAAGCACAGCGCTGATAAATTAATTGTCAGCCATCTTTTTTAACACAAACCGCAGACGAACCAAGATCCTAGCAGATAAACTCAATTAATCTGCGTTAATCAGCGTTCATCTGCGGTTTTAAAAAAATTCTATTAAAATAACAAATCATTCAAAAAATGCAAGACGAAACCTTAAAAAAAGAGCGAGAATTCCACGACGCTTGGGCATCTACCATCGATATTGACGGCATTCGAGTCAATGATTACTTTGAAGCTTGCACCGCCCCAGAAAATAGATTTATCCTCAAGCAAATGGGCGATATTACGGGGAAACGCCTGTTAGATTTAGGATGCGGCGCGGGAGAAAACAGCGTTTATTTTGCTAAAAAAGGCGCTAATTGCGTGGCAGCAGACTATTCTCAGGGCATGGTAGATGTGGCGCTGAAATTGGCTGAAAAAAACGGCGTCACAATAGAAGGTTGCACGGTAAATGCAATGGCGCTAGATTTCCCGGACAACAGTTTTGATATTGTTTACGCTTCTAATTTATTGCACCATTTGCCGGAACCAGAAAAAGCAATTCGCGAAATGCAGCGCGTGCTGAAACCGGGCGGTAAAGCTTGTTTTTGGGACCCGATGAAGCACAATCCGGTGATTAATGTTTACCGCAGAATGGCGACTGAGGTGCGGACTGAGGATGAAACTCCTTTGGATATTAATATTGTAAATTTTGTCAAGTCTTTGTTTTCGGAGACGGCTTATGATACGTTTTGGCTGATATCGCTTTGGATTTTTTTGCGCTTTTTTTTGATAGAAAAAGTGCATCCAAATGAAGAGCGTTATTGGAAGAAGATTATTCTTGAACAAGAAAGGTTGAAACCAGAATATTCTCGGTTGGAAGGGTTGGATGGTTTTTTGAAGAAGTTGCCTTTGATGAAGCGCTTGGCTTGGAATTTGGCTGTGGTGGCAACTAAGTAATTAAAAGAAGTTCGGCAACGGATTTTTTAACGGATGTAACGGATGTAACGGATTGAAGTGGTAGGGTGCGTCAGTTTTGAGATGATAAATCAGCGCCGAAAGTATGATTATGACGCACCATTTGTTGTGAGGTGCGTCAGTTTTGAGATTGTTTGTTTGTCGCAAAAATAATCACAACTGACGCACCCTACTTAAAACTATAAAAAGAAGTACAATAAGTCTAAGCGTTTAATTGAGAGGCTAATTATGCCAGAAACTATTACTGCTGTCTACGAAAATGGGGTTTTTCGCCCCTTGAGTTCTGTGTCTTTCAAAGATGGGGAAACTGTACAGATTCAACTCTGGGCTGACGATCCAAAAAAGCAGGCAGAATTGGCAATCCAGTTTTTAGTCGATCGAGGATTGGTGACTCCATTGCCTAACACTTCCCAGAATGTCGAGGCTGTAACTGATAAAGATGTGTATGAATTGGCTAAAAGGTTAGGGGCAAAACCGGGCAAGCCTCTGTCTGAAATGATTATCGAGGATCGCGGCCCGTGGTAAACATTTATTTTTTGGATAGCAGCGCCCTCATTAAAAGATATGTGGTTGAAATTGGCAGCCCTTGGATCAAGACTCTCACGGATTCCCAGACAGGTAACTCGCTGCTACTGGTGCGGATCACTTGGGTGGAAGTTCTGAGTGCTTTTGCGCGAAGACAGCGTGAAGGTGGTATAAATGCTGAAGAAGTTGCTGGACTTATTCAACATTTTAGATCGGAATTTAATAGTCGGTATAGAGTTATTGAAGTTGATGAGGCACTAGCTGAAAGGGCAGGTGAACTGATTGTTCAATATCCATTGCGGGCTTATGATGCTGTGCAATTGGCGGCTGCTTTGCGGGTTCAATCTGTTTTAACATCAATGCCAGAAACTCGACTGGTTTTTGTTTCGGCGGACAATCGATTGCTGAATATTGCTCAGTCGGCAGGGTTAGCGATTGATAATCCTAATAATTATCCGTAAAAGTGCGATCGATCAAATTAGATAATCAGCCTGGTAACGAGTAGATTATAATAAATTTAAGCTTTTACAAAAATTACGCACTCCGACTAAAGAAACCGGGTTTTTCACCAAATCTGCTGACTATAACCAAATATTTTCGCAAAAACCCGGTTTCTCTACCCCCATCCGTAAATCCTATTTCGCTTATGTTTCTACTGTGGTAGCCGCCGATTCAGAACTAGGAAAAAATTGCTGAGTTATCCAATGGGTTAAAATGTGCGAAAGCAATCCCATTGGGCCTGCAAATAGACACAGCGCGAGAGAATGAATCGTCCAAACTCCGGTGCGTTGTCCTTCTAAATAAATCCAACGCCCGACAAACAAATCCATTACTAAAAAATGTATCCATCCTGTTGCTGCTGCGGTTTCTTCCCCAAGAAATTTGGCGATATCTGCTAGTTTAGGATTTGACAAAGCTGCTGCGTTTTCTGGGGTGATGCTGCTAGCAAACAAATAGATGTACATGAGGGCTAGCAGTACAAATGGGATGAAAGAATTCATCACTTTTCGGGTGATTCCCCAGTTTGGTAATAAAATCATGATTGCCCAGAAGGGCAAAACGAACAGGTTTCCTACTGTAAAAATTAGTTCGGGTGTCATAGTTTGTAGTTGGTTTCTAGGAATTGATGAAATCTGTTAGAAGAAAGCCCTTCGATCCTTCGACTTCGCTCAAGGTACAAGGAAAGCCCTTCGATATAAACCCGCCCTCTCCCACGAGTTAAAATTGCCGCAAGAAGCGCAAATCGCTAGCATAAACCCGACGAATATCATCAATTTCATGCAGTACCATTGCGAAGCGCTCAACTCCAAAGCCTGCCGCAAAACCACTGTATTTTTCTGGGTCTAAACCAACTCCTTTGAGAACGTTTGGATCGACCATGCCGCATCCTAAAACTTCCAGCCATTTACCATTCCACTGCAAATCAACTTCGGCAGAAGGTTCTGTAAACGGAAAGTAACTTGTGCGAAAACGAATCGGCAAGTCTTGCCCGAACATTTGCCGCAAAAACTCTTTAATTGTGCCTTTCAAGTCAGTAAAGGTCAGACCTTCATCTATTGCTAAAAGTTCTATTTGGTGGAAGACTGCGGCGTGAGTAGCATCGACGGTATCGCGGCGGTAAACGCGGCCGGGAGAGACAATCCGAATCGGCGGTTTATTCTGTTCCATGTAGCGAATTTGTACTGAGGATGTTTGAGTCCGCAGCAGGTTGCCTCCGGGGAGGTAAAAGGTATCTTGCATATCCCGTGCTGGGTGGTCTGGGGGAGTGTTGAGCGCCTCGAAATTGTAATAGTCTGTTTCAATTTCGGGGCCGTTGGCGACGGTGTAGCCGAGGCCAACAAAGATGTCTAAAGCGCGGTCTATGACGCTGTTTAAGGGGTGAATCCGACCTTGGGGACTGAAAATCCCCGGCATGGTGACATCGAGGGTTTCTGAGGCTAATTTGGCTTGGATTTGGGCGGTTTGGAGGGCGGTGCGTTTGTTTTCTAAGTCGGTTTGTAGGGCTTCTTTGACGGTGTTGGCGATCGCACCTAGTTTCGGCCGCTGATCGGGCGGGAGTTTGCCCATCATGCCTAAAATTTGAGATAGTTGACCTTTTTTGCCTAGGTAATTGACGCGCAACTGTTCGAGTTGTTCGAGGGTATTGGCGATCGCGATCGCACTTTTGGCTTCTTGGCCCAGGGTTTCTAGTTGGGTTTCAATGTCGCTTAGCTGGACAGTCATTTTGATTTTTGATTTTTGATTTTTGATTTTTGATTGATGGCTGTTTTGAGCCAAGCTGAGTTTAGCGCAATTTGAGTGTAATAGCTAATTGGAGATAAATGCGATCGCCCGACTTGAATTTAGTTTACTATTGTTCTCAGGCCTACAAAACTTTTCATGAAACTTTTAATTAGCAACGACGACGGCATCTTTGCACAAGGCATCCGCAGTCTCGCCAACGCACTCGCCGCTGCTGGCCATGAGGTAAGCGTAGTTTGTCCCGACAGAGAACGCTCGGCCACCGGTCACGGGCTCACCCTCCACCAACCCATCCGGGCCGAAATTGTCGAATCTATTTTTGACCCAGCAGTCACAGCTTGGGCTTGTTCCGGTACTCCCGCCGATTGCGTAAAATTAGCTTTGTGGGCTTTAGTTGACAAACCGCCGGATTTTGTGCTATCTGGCATCAATCACGGCCCGAATTTAGGAACGGATATCCTCTGTTCGGGGACTGTTTCGGCGGCAATGGAAGGATTTATGGAAGGCATTCCCAGCATTGCTTTCAGCCTTGCTAGCTATACTTCGCAGGAATTTGAGCCGGCAGTGAATTTTGCTGTCTCTTTGCTGGCACAGTTGGAAAAAGTGCCAATGGCAAAACCGATGCTGTTGAATGTGAATATACCTGCGGTTAAACAAGCAGAAATTACCGGAGTTGCGATCGCTCGTCAAGGCATTCGCCGCTATTTCGACATATTTCAAAAGCGCACCGATCCGCGCGGCAAAACTTATTATTGGCTGGCTGGGGAATTGTTAGAAGATGTGGAAGAAACCCCAGATCCATCCGTAACTCATGATATTCCTACAGATGTACAAGCTATTGGCGACCATAAGATTACCGTTACTCCTCTGCAATACAATCTCACCTGTGCATCTGACTTGCACTCGTTAGGGGATTGGCAATTTAAAGATTTTCGGGCCGAGTAAGATCCGATCGGGCGGATCTCAGGGGTAAACTAGGAATTAAGGAAATGTGCCTATAAAGGTCTATGCCCTAGACGTTAGCCCAGGCTCTCAATTGGTTGTTGGTTTTTTACTCCAGAAAAACAGTTATGAACGCTCCCACCTATAACACTCATTCTGTCACTTGCCCGATTTGCCACCGTTCCAGCATCGTCGGTCCAGTGGGGATGGTTAGCGGACTATTCAGTTGTCCCCACTGTCATTCCCACTTGGTAATTAGTTGGAGCGGCCATTTTGTGCGCGATCCTTTTAGTCTCAAACAATTAACGGTGGGGAAGATGCTCAGGCGAGAGAGCAGACCACTAGCTCGCATTCAGCGCGACTTAGGGATTGGGAAGCATTTCCCCTTGCTGGCTCTTTTGGGAAGTGCTGTATTTCTGGGATTTGCGATCGCTGCGACAGACCAATCATTACCGCGACAGCAGTCGTTTCAACAAGGATTTTTAGAATGGGTGAATGGGAGTGGAAATTCCCAGGATGTGTCTCGTTAACATTTCGCTACATGAATTTTGACACTGACTAGGTTTAAATCTCTCTCTCTTGAGGTATAGATCGCAGGACACGCCAATGCCCTGTCCCTACCGAAAATAATATTGTAGGGATACGGCACTGCCGTGTCCTAATTTTGGCTACTAATAATTCCGATGCTACCGGAAACGATATATATAGCAGTTGACAGTTGACAGTTGACAGTTGACAGTTGCATAACGGGAATCAAACCATTGATTCGGTACGGGTATCGGCTCTATTCATGAAGTTATTTATGTCCTCACCGATGTGGCGGTTGCTATATCTATAAAATTCCTCTCAAAGTTTGAATTAATATTTGATTCTGTTCCTCCGTACCTACAGTAATTCGCAACTTATCTGCTAGTCGGGGTTGATTGAAGTATCGAATCAAAATTCCCTCTAATTTTAATGTTTGATAAATCCTTTCTGCATAGCCGTTTGGCGGCCTGACTAACAAAAAATTCGTTTGCGAAGGCCAAATGTCAAAACCTAACTCTTTGAGGATAAGCACTAATTTTTGTCGTGAAGCTTTAATTTTTTCAGCATTGATTGTTTTGTAGTTCTGATCGGCGATCGCACTTGCGGCCACCAGATAAGCTAAAGCATCCACATTATAACTATCTTTAACTTTATGCAATTCTGCCAACAGCAGTGGATTTGCAATCCCAAAACCCAGCCTTAATCCGGCTAATGAATATCCTTTAGAAAGCGTCCTCAAAACGATCACATTATTATAGCTTTTTGTCAACTCCAAAGCATTGTTTTCTGCAAAATCTACATAAGCTTCATCAATCACCAGAATCCCCGATAACCCCTTAGCCAATCTCTCCAAATCTGCAACAGAGATAGCCGTTCCCGACGGACTATTTGGTGAAGCCACAAAAGTCACAGCACCTTGGGCGGCTATTAGTAAATCGACTGGTAACTGGTAATCATCTGGATAGGGAACTTCGACAAATTCTGCATCCTGAATTTCCGCCAAAGTGCGATACAATACATAAGTAGGTGAAGGACAAACAATCTGTTTTCCGGTTTCGCCAACAGCGCGAACTATCAAATTCAACAAATCATCACTGCCATTACCTACCACAATCCAATCATCAGGAACTCCTAGCACTTTACTAGCTGCGATGCGGAATTGTTTGGCAGTTGGATCGGGATAGCGCCGCAAAATCTCTCCGTCTATTTCCTGAAGCACTTTTAAAGCTTGTGGAGAAGGTGGATAGGGATTTTCGTTAGAATTAAGTTTAATAATTTTAGTACCTAGCGGTGGCTGTTCCCCCGGTACATAGCCAGACATTTCGTGGATGCTTTTGCGAAAGTAATTCATTATGATCTGTGTTCATTTGCGTTCATTAGACATCTGGCATAATTCTTGTGGAACAGGCATCTTGCCTGTTCAATACAAGCTTTTTACCAGATGTCCATTTGCGGTTATAAAAAATTATATCAAACAATTAGTGACAATCCGTGTTATCCCCAAATCAAGTAACTTTTGCAGATCTTCTCGATCGTCCACCGTCCAAGCAACAATGTCAACTCCCTGACGGCGGCTTTCTGTAATCAGTGCAGGATTGTCCAACAAAACGTGATACAAAGTGCTAATCAGCCGATCGCCCTTAACTACAGCTTGAGCTAATTGAGACTTGTACGCTTCCAGATTAGCAACAATGTGTCCGATCGCCAAATCATCAGATATTTGGCGCACTTGTTCGAGAAATTTATCGTTAAACGAGGTAATCACGCATTTTTCTGTGATTCCTGCCTCGTTCAAAGTATTGACAAAATTTGCAACTTCTGAATCCGACCATTCGCAGTGCGGTTTGACATCAAAGTAGAGAAATTTGTCAACTTTTCTGAGGATGCTTAATGCTGCTTTTAAGGTGGGGATTTTTTGTGATGAAAATTCATCACTAAACCATTTACCTGCATCCAGTGTCTGCAATTGGGACAAGTTTTTGTCCCTGACTTTACCCGAAGCGCCCGTAATCCTATCCAATGTAGCGTCGTGGAAAATCACTGGTACGCTGTCAGCAGATAGCTGGATGTCAAATTCGATCGAACTAGCGCCACGGGCGATCGCCTGTTCAAAAGAGAATAAGGTGTTCTCAGGTGCGATCGCCGAAAATCCCCGATGTGCAATAATTTCTAAACTCATTTGAGATAAACTAACTTTTACCGCTTCAAACTTAACAACAAAAACTGAGTTTGTTGCGCTTCATCAAAACTGTCATCACTCACCAAAACTAAACTCAGATTGCCATCCGGCAAGCGCGGCCCTAAAGTCATCCCCTCCAAATTGTACAGCGGAATACCCAACTCGCTCAAGTCTAATAGCAATTTCTTCCTCACAGGTTCAACCATTGCCGATCGCCCTTTGAAACTGTTGATTCTCGAAGTATCTGTAGCCGCTCCAACTGCAACTTGATAAATCCGTGCACCGTATCCTGAAAGCCCAAAAGAACGCTCTAAACTCAAAAATTGACCGCCACCAATAGCAACTAATTCTGTTAACCCGTTCAATATACTCCTAGGAACTTCGTCTAGCGTGTAAAGATTTTCTGAAATTAATTGCGCTGTTTTATCAACGATGATATAATGTAAAAAGCGCAATTTACTACCATTGTCCGGGTCTATATCTTGCATTAACGGTGCTTCAACAGCAGTAAATAAACGAAACGGATCGAGACCGCCCTTACTAAAAGTTTCTGGGTCAATTGTTAAAGATTCAAAACCAAAATTATCTAACACTCCTTGCTGTTGTTTCTCATCGCTAGCATCAGGAATGTAGCGCTTTGGTATCGGCAATTTCCCCCGCAATTTGCCAGTTATTAAGTCAAATTCTTCTACCAAAGGAGGAATGCCAACGTGAGTCACACCTTCGCTGGCGACAAAAACAGAATTCCGGGGAGAAAGAGCTATTCCTTCAGGATTTATCGAACCCCAAGAGAAAGTTTCGCCATCTGCTTTTTTGAGTGAAGTAACACCTTCAACCGTAACTTTTTTGAGACCAATATTTGCCGAGTTTTCTGATTTGAGGTCGAGTCGGAGACTGTAAAATCTGGCTTCTCCGTTTTCGCTAGGGTCGTCGGAAACAGCATAAAAGCGATAAGCTTGGGAAGTGGGTTCGCTCATGCCTTTAGAGTCGTAGGTAATACCTGATAAGCCCCCGACTGGTGTTCCTTCAAAACTAATTTTTGGCAATTGGTACTCGCCCAGAAATTCTAGAGACATTTCAGGAAAAGAACGGTCTTTGGCTGCTGCGGGAGGTGGTGCACAAGCTGTGCAAATAGTTAACAAAATTAGAGCTAAACTGAATAAGCGCAAAATGCGATCGCCCAGGCTGCTGAATTGAAAATAATTGCTCAGTGCGGTAAAATAAAATTTACCGATCTCGTTTAATTCTTGGCTTTTGTGCCATCTTTGTGACATAATGTATACCGTTTTGTATGATATGCAAAACTTAACGTTTAGGGAATCAATGCTGGGCCGTTACAACCAAATTTTGATGATGAGAAGTTCTGTCCCCATTGGGTGCTTGCTGTTTTTGTGGTTATGTGCTAGTTCTATCGCTAGCGCCCAAACTAATCCACCTGGTTTGGATCAATTTTCGCCTAATCCGTTAGAGATTACCACACCCGATCCCCTAACTCCCACAAGTGAATCTCTCAGTAGCACTCAGCGGGATGAATTGAGTGCGGCTTTGGATCGGTTAAATTTGGACGCAGTAGCTAAATTGCAAGCTGGAGATGGGCTTGGTGCTTTTGAACTTTGGTTCCGAGAATTGCGGCTGCGACGCTATCTGGGCCCGGCGGTGGAAATTGCTGCTTTGAGTCGGGTGGGAAGTGTTGCTTGGAGTAGCAGTAAAAACATCGAATTACAGTTGATTACCCAACGGTTACAATTAATTCAAAAACAAGTCAAATCTCAGCTACCAGTTAATACTGAGTTACTGCCTGTTTTGGCTGCTGCTTTTGGGCAGGTGCGGGCTAAAGGCCCGACTATAGAAGTTTATCAACAAATTCTTGACAATGCGCGCCAGAAACAGGATATTTTGGCTGAGGGTCAGACTTTAAAGGCGATCGGGTTAATTCACATTAATTGGTTGAGTTACGAAAAAGCTGCTGCTGTGTATGAGGAATTGGCAACTTTAATTCAGGAAAATCGCCCTTTATTTACTGCCAATTATGTTGTTCCAAATCTTGTGGTGGCGGGAAACGGCGCTTCTCCCCAGCCTGTAACTCCTCCCACTGAGGTAGATTCTCTGAGACAGTTGGCCTATGTTTACCAGCAGTCGAAACAGCCTCTGAAGGCGATCGCAGCTAGGGAGAAAATGGCATCAGTATATCTGAATATGCAAAATCCCAGTGCTATACCACCGCTAAAAATTGCGATCGCTACCGATTACGAAACCCTAGGTCAAATCAATTTAGCAGCTCAATACTATCAGGAAGCATACAATTTAGCCATACCTATTCAACAGTATGCCCACGCTAGCGAGGCTTTGGATAAATTAGCATTACTTTATCGATCGCAAAAACAGTTTGAGCCGACTTTGCGGATTTATCAAATGCAGTTATTATTAGAAGAACGCGCTTACAACTTTTACGGATTGATGAATACTTACGATAATCTGGGTCAAGTTTATCAGGAAATGAAGACTTACAACAAAGCTTTAGAAGCTTATCAAAAAGGGTTGGAAGTGGCTAAAAGGTTGGGACACAGACAAGAGTATTTTGATAAGAAGATTCAAAAAGTCAACAAGCAATTGGAGAAGAGTTCCTAGTTGTTATACCAAATCTAGTTTAAATATGAACTTTCACACAACAGCCATGCAATACAAAAGATTTTGGGCAAACTTACAAAAATTGACTGTTAATTTTCTAGCACCCCGATTGTTGGCCCGCAACTCACTGAATCTTAGTCTAGCCGTTGCCGCCGCAGTTTCGATGCAAATCGGACAACAACAAGCCAACGCTTCCACAGTCCCAACTTGGCAATTCGATCCGGCGACAAATGAGCTTGTAATTACCCTTCCAGAGGGAACAACGCCCAAGTATTCTCTACTAAATCCCCGTCAGATTGCTGTGGATTTGCCCAATACCCCGATCGGCATAGATGCAACTCAGTTATACCCAGAAGGCATGGTGCGTTCCGTGGGAATCACTCAAATTCAAGGCACAAAAGCGAGAATTTTGGTGGATTTGGCGCCCGGATTTGCTGTAGTGTCCGATCGAACTCAATTCCAAAAAATCGGAACCGCAAATCGCTGGGTGTTAGTTCCGTCGATCGCCCCAAGTTCGAGTCCCAACACCACCCAAACCCAAACCCCATCAGCAACACAAGTACCACAGTCCGTCACAGTCAGAACTCCCAACTCAGTCGCACCCCAAGAACCTGTCTCACCAACGGCGATCGGCACTCAAACTTCCGATCGTAATCCTTTCCAGCCGACAAGCCAAAGCGACCAAATTCGACCGATAACAGTACCTTTAGTCAGGGTTGCAGTGGAGGAGCGGCGGGGAGTACGTGTTGCTCCTGTACCGCGTCCTGCTGCACCAGAACAACGGATAATCAACTTCGGCGAACCACTTCCCAAACAGTAAGCACAGCCGAAGGCTCCCAGCTATCACGCTCGCGAGGAGGACACGGCAGTGCCGTTTCCCTACGCCGATTAATTGTAGGGAAACGGCACTGCCGTGTCCTGATTGTTCGACTCACCCAACCGCTGTGGGTAATATTAATTCCGATACCACCGCAATTGATATCACACCATTTTCAAGAACAGGCAAGATGCCTGTTCCACAAAGAATGAATTTGATTGTGAGCTGGGCTGAGATCTCGCCCAAAAATAAGTTAGAAATTCTGATTATCCGTCGCTGGGGGCACCGAACCAGGCTGGTTGATAAACAAATTTTTGGCACCATCATTTTGATAGATACAATTGATATCCGGTTGACTTTCCAGGGTACCGGTGAAGCCAAATGTATTCATCCGATTTTTGCACTCGCGCACTTGGTCTTGGCTGACGAGTTTTCTTTGCTCTAGAATTGCCCAGTTGTTGGTTCGCAGCACGCAGCCGGGGCGCATAGTCGGCTGTGAAATGTAGACATTGAAAGGGTTGAGGGTGACGTAGGCGCGCAGATCTGTCACCATCGCGCTAGCTCCAAACTGCACGCAAAGTTCGGGATTGGGGGCGCTGCGATCGATAAATTCGCGGGATGCTACGTTTTCTGGGCTAATGGTAGCGGTGGAGCTAAAGGCAATTCCAATCCCAATTCCGAGAATAAACACCGCTGCTAAAATCCCCAGGGATGTGTAGTTGACGAAGGAGGGTTTGCCAGACTGAGGTTGGCGGCGCGACTGTCCGTCAAAGGGGCCGGAGTAGTCGGAGTCTTCATCTCCTCGCGGTGCGTCGGCGCTGAATCTGTCGTTGTAGGATTTAGGTTTGCGTTTCATATAAGCTTCAGTGAGTTCAGAAGAGTTCGCTGGCATTGACAAACCTCTGCCTAAAGGCGAGAGGATTCTTGCTTCACAGGGATTCCGACGAATTTACTTGCAGGCAAGCATCGTAGTTTTTAATTGTTGACTACTTTGTTTGAATTTCAATGCCCAACAGGATGTCAATTCACTTAAAATAACTAAAAGTCGGATACCATTGCACAGCGGAGGAATCCGACTCAAGATTATTGACAAATTTTAACATTTTACCCGCCAGGAGGATACAAAGTAGTGTCTGTCGAAATTATTGTCAAGCCTTCAACAGTCCGTAAGCTTGCACCGCGTTACCGCGTTCTGCTCCATAATGATGATTTCAACCCTATGGAGTACGTGGTGCAGACTCTGATGCAGACGGTACCGAGCCTGACTCAGCCACAGGCTGTGAATATCATGATGGAAGCTCACACTAATGGGCTGGGACTGGTGATTGTTTGCGCCCTAGAACACGCTGAGTTTTACTGCGAAACACTCAACAATCATGGATTGATGAGTAGCATCGAATCTGACGAATAGCTAAAAGCCAAGGGCTTGACCCTTGGCTTTTAACTGTATTTACCGTAAAGCACGAAATTTGAATAGAAGGCTGTTCGGAGCTAGATGCCCTTTATTGACAAGCTCCAATTTCAAATCTGCGTCTGAGGAAGTTAAGTTAATAACGTCCTCCTCCTCCTCCACGGTTGCCGCCTCCACGGTTGCCGCCTCCGCCCCGGTTGCCACCTCCCCGATTATCTTCATCTTCGCGGGGTTTGGCCTTGTTGACTTTGAGGTCGCGACCCATCCACTCTGCTCCATCAAGAGCAGCAATGGCTGCATCTTCTTCAGCATCTGTTGACATTTCTACAAAACCGAACCCGCGGGGGCGACTTGTTTCTCTGTCGGTAGGTAGATGTACTCGCTTAACGGTTCCGTATTCGGCGAAGACGGAGGTGATGTCTTCTGGGGTAACTTGGTAGGATAAGTTACCGACGTATATCGACATGGGAAATAACTCCAAAATTTAGACAGTGCAAAGATTTCAGTTTCGGAGAGTTCCCTGCCGATACAGAAGGGCAAGTTTTTAGACAATTCTGTAGCAATGAACAAAGCCTACAACCGAATCTAATTCACACTTGGCATTTTAACACAGAATAGTGTTTTCTGAGTTAGTTTCAGTTGTGCTAAGGCTATTCACCGCAGGAATGATACGTCAACCTTGCCAAAATTGGTACTCAAAGCTAGATTCAGGTTTTCTAGGGCTTTGACTAACCACATCACGCCTGTTCTGGCAGAAAATTCGTAGTGCCCGAACAAAATTGCTAACCGCTTTTCTAGGTAGGGTTTAACTTTGTCGCAAATTAGTACAATTTTCAGCAGCAAACCTGTAGTCTCGGTGGGGCCGAGGTTTGAGATTAGGTCAAGGAAGACAAAGTGGTTGGGTCGTTTTTGACTCTCTACTACTAAAAAATTTAATAACTGGCTGCAAGTTCTCATCATTAAACATTCGTTGAATTGCTGAGAATTGTTCTGGGGAAAGGTGCTTTGTAATTGCTTATACAATTTGTCCTTAAATTGACCTTGGCCGTAGCGTTGGTCAGTGATAGAAGAAATTAGATATTCGTATAAGTCATCTTTAAAAGAACCGTAGCACTGAGTTGTTTGGCTAGTGTTCGCGACAAAATTGCCTGCTATATGTCTGTAAGTATTGCCTCGTTCTACTTTTCCGACAAATTGCTTCAGGGCGAAAAACAGTTCGGGGTCGCTCAAGAGGGTGGGGTTTTTGATGTTTTGTATAGTTCTGGCAAAAGAAATGGAGGTTCCCCGGCGAGCTATTTGGACTTTTCTGACTTGGTGAGCTACATATTGGGAGAGGTTGATTTCAAATTGTTGCTGCTTTTGGGCTTGGATTGTTTTAATGACTGTCTGCTGTTCGTAGCTGCTATCGTCGCTGAGGAGACAGTGGCTGTAAAGGTATGGGTAGCGGGGAATTAAGGTTCCGAGGGATTGGTTGGCTGGTGTTTTGCTACTGTCTTCTGAGTTGTGGGTGATGACTTTGGATAAGCGTTTGAGGGTGAGATACTGTTCGCTGGCGGTAAATTGATTGACTAATTTGGTAATATGACCGATCGCCCTAGATTGATTATATCCAAATATTACTTTAGGTACTTCTTCAAACACAGCGATCAATTCAGGGATGGCGGCTTGCTTGTTGGGCTGTGTTTGCCAGCGGTTGATCGCTATGTGACAGCAGCGGTTCAGGATATACTTGAGTTCTTGTTCTACTTCTTTTGAGGCTGCTATTTTTTCCAGGGCTGCGACGATGGTGCGATCGGGATATCGATCGCAATGTATAAACAAAGTGCGAAAACGATTGATAATTTCCGCTGGTTGTTCTACTTGTACCAGCTTTAGCCAGTGGTTATAAAGTAGTTGTTCAGCTTCGTAGGTTGGTCGATTGTAATTGTCTGTCCAGGTATTTGCCACTCTTGTCACCTTCGGAGGATTGGATAGGATTTGTCAGCGCGATTGGCTGGATAAATTGACCAAGAATTTCTAGATGGTACAAGCCCCCGGATTGATCCGTGGAATCAATCCAAAATCTCAAATCTAAAATCTTTAAGCCCCCGCATTGATCCGTGGGGTCAATCTAAAATCTAAAATCTAAAATCTAAAATCGATTGACGGATGCAGTGGCTGAATTGAATTAACCGCTCTTCTGGGTTCCCAAGGTTTTGGGGTGGAAGCAATCAGCATCTTAACCCGATAGTGTTTTTTATTTATTTAAACTATTTATTAACAATAGTATTACACAATTTTTCTCCAAGTCGCAAGATCTAGATCACCATGATTATATAAAGTATTGGTAAAGAATGTAAGCGCTCAGTTAAAATTTTGTTGGTGGGCGGGCGATTTAGTATTAGGATTGTTAAGGCAACTTGCGATCGGCAGTCTCCAAAGAGTTAACTTTAGGGCTGGGCGAGCTACGGCGAGTGCTGAAAATAATTATTTGAAGTGTGAGTGCTAGTAATATGGTTTGTCGCGTCACTATTCCCCAACTTGCGGAAATTTTAACAGTACCCGTGCCTGCTGCGTCCGAGGGTGTTTTGACAACTTTAGGGATTGGTATTGCCACAGACACGCGCACTATCCAAGGGGGCGAGGTATTTTTGGCGCTGCGGGGAGAAAATTTTGACGGGCATCAATTTGTCGAAAAAGCACGGGATTTGGGGGCAATTGTGGCGGTTGTCGATCGCGCTTGGGAAGGAACAGTTCCAAATTTTCCACTATTGCGAGTTGACAATACTCTAACAGCTTATCAGGCGATCGCCCGTTGGTGGCGCGACCAATTTAGTATACCAGTAATTGCCGTCACTGGTTCCGTAGGTAAAACCACTACTAAAGAGTTGATTGCAGCAGTTTTGTCTACTCAAGGAAATGTTCTTAAAACTCAATATAACTATAATAATGAAATTGGAGTACCAAAAACCCTGTTAGAGCTTTCACCAGAACACAATTATGCCGTAATTGAGATGGGAATGCGCGGACTTGGTGAAATTGCAGTGTTGACGCAAATTGCCCGCCCAACTATAGCGGTAATTACGAATGTGGGAACGGCGCATATCGGGCGATTGGGGTCCGAAGAGGCGATCGCAATCGCTAAGTGCGAATTGTTAGCAGAAATGCCAGCCGACAGTATTGCTATTCTCAATCACGATAGTGATAGATTAATCACAACAGCGACGAAAGTTTGGCAAGGTAAAACTTTAACTTATGGCTTAGAAGGTGGAGATTTATGTGGAGAATTTCTAGACAATAATTCAATGTGCATTGAACATATAGAATTGCCTCTTCCTCTACCAGGACGACACAACGCTGTGAATTATTTGGCAGCTTTGGCCGTAGCAAAAGTGTTAGATATTGATTGGGAAGTCTTCAAGCAAGGTTTGTCTGTGCAGTTACCAGATGGTAGAGCGCGTAAGTACGAATTACCCAAGGATATTGTAATTTTAGATGAGACTTATAATGCGGGTTTGGAGTCGATGTTGGCGGCCCTGAGACTGTTAGCGGATACTCCGGGAAAACGCCGGATTGCGGTGTTGGGAACGATGAAGGAATTGGGCGATCGATCGCTCGAATTTCACAGACAAGTAGGAACAGCAGCCCGAAACTTAAATCTCGATGCTTTGTTTGTTTTTGCTGATTTTGAAGAAGCTGGAGCGATGGCGGCTGGTGCTGCTGGTTTGACTTTTGTGGAGATAGAAGATATTGCGGCTCCGCATTCCCACGAGGCGCTAGCAAGGCATTTAATGGAGTTTGTTGAAACGGGCGATCGCATTTTATTTAAGGCATCTCACTCAATGGAGTTAAATCGAGTAGTGGAGAAGTTTCGGACTGATATGATTGTTGACAGTTGACAGTTGACTCCAACAACTATTATGGCAAAAACCCGGTTTCTGACTACCATGGGTAATACAAATCCGGTTGCATCGGAATGATATAGAGGACACGGCAATGCCGTTTCCCTACCGAAAATAATATTGTAGGGAAACGGCAATGCCGTCTCCTAATTTTGGCTAATAATTCCGATGCTACCGGAAACGATATAATCTAAAATCTAAAATCTAAAATCGCATGACTCAAGTTTCGATGGACTCCTTGATTCAAGGGGCAATTTCAGGAGATTATATTGTCAGTTTTCCCACTGATACTGTACCCGCTTTGGCTACCAAGCCCGATCGCTCTGAGTTAATTTTTGTAGCTAAACAGCGCAGCCAAGACA
>Ga0335395_10000399_pt1 | contig 27640 bp, 8 predicted proteins | sample MAT02_FD_205744 | JGI IMG/M metagenome (GOLD analysis project Ga0335395, IMG submission 205744) | Freshwater microbial communities from Lake Fryxell liftoff mats and glacier meltwater in Antarctica - MAT-02 (spades assembly) (version 2) ... | reverse complement strand
ACTGACAATTCCATTAATATATACTATGAAAAAATTAAGAATTCTATATTTGACTGCTATCCTTGGTTTTGTTTCCTTGAGCACGAAAGCTCAGGATAAAATTGACTGGATGAAATTTGAAGATGCGGTGAAAGCCAATGATTTTAGCCCAAAGATGTTATTGGTGGATGTTTATACGGACTGGTGCGGCTGGTGCAAAAAAATGGATAAGGATACCTTTACCGATCCGAAAGTCATTGAATATATAAATGCCAATTTTTACCCGATCAAACTAAATGCTGAAGATACCAAGCGTACATTTGATTTTAAAGGGAAAGAGTACAACGAAGCACAAATGGCTGCTTCCATGCGGGTTCGCTCCTATCCCAATTTTGTAATCATCGACCCTACCCTTCAAAATATCACACAAATGCCAGGCTATCGTGAGCCAGCCCCTTTCTTGGAAGGGCTAAAAGGAATAGTGGCTAATGGATTTACCCAAAAATGAGTTTTACACTTTCTGATCAAAAAGACACCATCATTGCACTTGCCACCCCACAAGGTGTGGGTGCTATTGCTGTAATTCGACTCTCGGGTCCCTTAGCTATAAGCCTAACCAACGAAGTGTTCTTTGGAAAAAACCTGTTAACTCAAGAATCACATACTATACATTTTGGGACTATTCGAGATGGCGAGCGCGTGATTGATGAGGTATTGGTTTCACTTTTTATCGCTCCAAAATCGTTTACAAAAGAAAACGTCGTGGAAATTTCTACCCACGGTTCCTCTTATATTATCAATCAGGTATTAAAGCTCTTTGTACGGAAAGGTGTTCGTCCTGCCAAACCCGGAGAATTCACACAGCGTGCATTTTTAAATGGCCAATTTGATCTGGCGCAAGCAGAAGCCGTTGCCGATTTGATCCATGCAGATTCGGAGACAAGTCATCAAGCCGCATTGAGTCAGATGAGAGGTGGATTCAGCACTGAGATTCAGCAGCTTCGCTCCCGTTTGATTCATTTTGCTTCCATGATTGAGTTGGAGCTGGACTTCGGCGAGGAAGATGTGGAGTTTGCCAGTCGGGAAGAATTGCGAACATTGGTAGAACGATTACTTCGAGTGGTGGAGGAATTAATTTTAAGTTTCGATCTCGGCAATGTGATCAAAAATGGCGTTCCCACAGTCATTGCAGGAAAGCCCAACGCAGGAAAGTCCACGTTATTGAATGCTTTGCTTAATGAAGAAAAAGCGATTGTATCCGAGATTGCCGGAACGACCCGTGACTTTATCGAAGATGAAATCAGTATTGGTGGGGTGATGTTTCGCTTTATCGATACAGCCGGTTTGCGTGAAACTACAGATACCATCGAAGCGATTGGTGTAAGCCGAACGCATGAGAAAATGAAGTCCGCTTCCTTGATTCTATACCTCTTTGATTTGGGAGATACGGACTTGGTGGAAGTGAATCGAGAGATCAATATTCTCGAAAATCAGGGGGTTCCATTCCTTAAAGTAGCAAATAAGACCGATAAGGCTAAAGCAAATGTTAGTAGTGAGTTAAAGGCGCAGCACCCAGATACTATTTTCATTTCCGCAGGAAAAAAAGAGAATCTCGAAGAACTCAAAATCCGAATTCTCGAACTTGTAAACTTGGATAAATTCCGCACTGGAAATACCATCGTCACTAACGTGCGTCACTACGATTCCCTAGTCAAAACCCGAGCTTCCCTCCTGGATATCTTGAGCGGTTTAGACAATCAGATTACCAATGATTTTGTGGCAATGGACATTCGTCGTTCACTCCATTACCTTGGTGAGATCACAGGCGAGATCACCACAGACGATTTGCTGGAAAATATTTTTAGGAATTTTTGTATCGGAAAATAGTTAATAAAAAAAATCCTTCATGCTGAAGTCTTATTTTACTTTCAGATACACCTTTGTTATAAAGCACCTTATCACTTGATTTCTCAATTATACTTTTGCCTTTACTGATGCGGAATACTTATGAAAATGATTCAGGATATAAACCCTCTCTCTTCATCTGAGGTAGAGCTTATAACTGCTACAGCTTTTATATTCTTGGCATTGGCTAAATTATCACAAAAGGCTGCGAATAAATCAGGGAATAAGGTGTAACCAGTAAAACATGTTAGCATCTTTAAAAATGGACGAAGTGGTAATTAGTGGTTTGGTTTTCAATAATTTGCTTAATCCTCCATTTTCAAATCGCTTGTCAAAGCAGTGATGAAAAAGTGCCGGGTCTTCTGACAACTGGATTAAGCCATACTTCACACCATACCCAAATTTGAAATAAGGAGAATACTGAGATAGCAGCTCAAAAATCATAGCTATATTTATTTTGTCCTCGCAGAGTAGTTTTAAATCAGAGTCATTGGTCGAAAAAAATATGCGGAAGATCTTTAGAATTCGGGCCGGATACAGCTCCTCCTCTGGATTAAAAAAAAGTGTATCTGAATCTGTGAAAGCATAAGAAAGACCTTTCAACCGCCGCTCTTGGAAAACCTGATACTCAGAAAAAACCTGCACAGGGATCTTGGTCATCAAGAAATCAACAAAGTGAATCACTTCGGAAATTTCCAAATCTGAAATTTCAGACAGATCCGATTTCAAGCTTAAGTTAAGGTTCTGAATTTCATATAGATCATAATTCATAGCGATAGTCATGATCAAAAAATCCTCCGAAGAGTCCATTAGATCATTATCTTCTGACTCATCAAACCATACCTCATAGGTAATAAGCCGATAATCCCGAATAAATTCCTCTAAAGTGCCCCAAATATGGAATTTCAAGCTACCCCTAGAGAAACCGGTAAAAGAAAGCAGATCGTCCAGATCAAGCATAAACGAATTTTCCCCCATTCTTCCTGAAATCAAAATCCCCTGATTCATAAACTTTTCAAAAGTTTCTTTCATCGGCTGATCAAGGATCAAGAAAAGCCGGATCAAAAATTCCCTAAAAGAATCCTTACACACCCATCTGTTCATTCTGGTCAGGACCAACAAGTGCAGCAGGAGCGTATAACAAGTTGCCGATAAATCCCGATGAGACGGAGACAATATTTCTACACTGTATTTTTGGTAACCGGTAAGATTCATTTTGATCACGTGAGAATGCCTTGCGGATTTTGGAAGAAATTCTGGTTTACTTTTTTCTAATTCTGGCGTAAAATTATTTGGATTTAGACTCAATGCCTTCAGAATTTGGATAAGTATCAAGCATATCAATTTCAGGAGATCCGTCCAATTCTAGAGCTTTAATTGGCCATACCGAATTACCAACAATTCTTTTGACTACCCAATTTTTCTTCCAAAAGAGAAATTGATTCCGAAAGATTTCCCGGCAATTGCTGTAAGTAAGAGCCTCATCTTATATCCAATAAAGAATATTTCAAGTAAATTAAGGATACCAAAATCAAATTACTATGGGACTTTTAATCATTATTTACGCAATTTCTTGATTATTCTTGGAATCAATATGATCCAAAAGAATATGAAAAACCTAAAGTAGAACTAATGGATTACTTCCAAAGTAAAAATCAATCAGAATATGGTCAGGCAAATCTGCAAAACATCAGTACGAAGGATCGCTACTACCCTATCCCCTTTGATGAATATCAACTGGATCCAGAAAGGATGTATCAAAACCCTGGATACAATTAAGAGTCTTTACCAACCTTAAAATAAAAAAGGCTACCCCAAATTGGAGTAGCCTTTTTCGATTTTTTAAGATACTATTCTACAGAGTGTGTACCGATTGTCACAATTGTGATTCCGGATTCTGGATTTTGGCACACAGAAGATCACCTTCATCTAAAATGACAATCGATAGGAAACCCAAAAGCTGGAAATGATACTGGACAATCTGGAGATTCACCGCAAGTTTTCCATGCATTAACTATCCCGAAGATCGGGATTATACACAATGAATTGGTTGTGATCATGCACTTCGGGATTATAGGAAGTTTGGTAAAAAAAACTAATAATGCCGCTGATCCCTAGGCATTGAGATTGCTGCTGACTGAAAAAGAATCCCGAATTCTTACACTTTATAATCCCAGATACTGTCCCTGCTGTGACAAAGAAACCATGGTGAGTGACCAGAGAATTCCCAAACCAGAGCCGTCAAAAGGCAGCCACCTCCCGAAAACCTATACTTTATAGATTCCAAAATGGTTGGGCTTGTATAACTATGTCCAAACAAAAGAAATCCTTTCAGAATAAGTCTGAACGGGAAAAGAATAAATTTGACTTCTGTCTTTATTGAACGCTTCAGGGATATTCAGACCACTTTCTTGACGCTGAATCATTCGAAAGACCCCTGAAATCCCGACTCAATCCAAATAGGTATTTCACCGATTTTCCTCCCCGGCAAGGCAGTACAACAGCGGTTTCATAATTGCTGTGCAAGCGGCACGAAAACGTAGTTGGTATCGGTTCGTACTTCTTTTTACGAGAACATTCCCAAATCAAAATTCCCTAAAAAAATAATTCAACAGTTATGTCAAAATTTATATTTTACTAACATCATTAATTCATCCAAGTTGATTATTTCATCGGCTGCAATTGATAGTTTAAATGGAGATGCAATTTCAACATGAGTATTAATTCCACTGTATAATTCCAATCCATCTATTTTCGAAAGATTTGTCGCGTCCCCATTGTCAATTTCTATGGAAAAATTTACTGGGTTGTTTTTAACGTTGTAATAAGCATTACACTTTCTATGACGGGCGAAGCGTCAATTGATTGTGCCATGTATGGTAACCTGGATTTATCAATTATTAATTCAATAGTCCCATTTTGTTTTAAAATATGCCCCTCATTGGGAAGATCATGTTTCATATTTAGTGAGACATGCAATCCTGTTTCCCCTAAACTTTGAGCGATTGTTTCTAATTGATCGTGTAGAACTGCTTTAGTAGCAGCCTTTAGTTCTGAACCTCCGTCTCTTGCCGTATATTTCACATGAATGATTACGTCGGAGATAGTAGTGTAATTAAATTGTCGCACTTCTGTGGGCAGCTCTAAACGCCAACTGCTGATAACTCCTGTACCTTCAAATGGCAAATAACGTTCATCACGGAAATTCAATTCGAAAATCCCACTATCGTTTTGGGCATTGCTGGTTGAAATGGATTGAGTGGCTCCAAAATTATATACAAAACGATTATCACCAGCAACTACATCCTCAGCGTAGTTTAAAGGGTCGTTTACGTTTTTTCTGTATCTATTATTGACCAATGAAAGTTTAGCACTTACTGAAGTATATGGACCAGCTATACAAGGGAGACTTACACTTACTGATTTCAATCGTCTGAAATATTGCCCCAGATGATCCATATCATAAATCACTTCCGGTATTTCAAAATCACAAACCCCAGTTGCACGAAGTCCAACTAAAGCCAATGGATCAAGCTGTATAAAGACAAATGTTTGGTGATTTCATATTCACGTTTATTTTTATTCAGATAACTTGTTTCCATTCTTTTGATATCATGAATCAGATGATCGGCACTTTGGAGTCCGTTTTTTATACTATCCAATAACCGAAAGAAATGTAGGATTGTCACTGCCTAATTCAAAGCGGCAATAACACTCTGCCTTTTTAGCAAAATCTTGTGCCAATTGATAGGAATTGAAATAGACCGAGCATATTAGCCCAATTATATTAAAACCTATTCCATTGACTGCATATCTCCTATTAATTTATTATAAAGTATACCTCACTATCAACCACATTTTATCCGGTTTAGCTATGGTGTCTGTAAACTTTAATGACCAGTTTTCCATAGTTACATCTTGATCACTTAAATGAAAAACGTATGTTGTATCATTTATTTTTAATTTTTCACCAAAAGCACCTAAGGGTGCGTTTTTATTATTCAAGGTTAAATCGGAATTTTTTACAGACGATGAAGTTGCTATATAGATATCTTTTGCTTTAATTTTTGATTGGTTAAAAGTTTGAGTGAATACCGGAAGTCTGTGTAGCAAATTCCCTAATTGCATTACACGGCCAGTAATTCCGACTGGCTGTTCCATAGCTTTATACCATTCATTAGCAAAATCATGTTTTAAATCAAACATAGCAAATAACCCTTCACGCTGACTTAATTCTTTCACACTTTCAATATACTTTATTAAAGCGTCTGATGCAGGCTTTTTTAACTTATCACCACCATCTTTCGACGTATATCTGATGATAATGATGATATCGGATATCGTTTCATATTTGAATTGTCTGAATTTGTCTTGTAATTCAAGACGCCATTTGCTGATGACGCCGGCACCTTCGAAAGGCATGTACCGCTCGTCTTTGAAATTCAGTTCAAAAACCCCGCTATCATTCTGACCTGAGCTTGTAGCGATGGAAGCTATGGGAATGTGTGCGGTCGTAAACCTATCATCATTCTCATCCGTTTTCCTTGGGTAATCCTTAGCATTCGTAGCAATCGGACTTAACCTGTAATTATGCTCCTGAAGTCTCAGCGTAGCATTCACACTGGTATATGGCCCGGCAATACAAGGAATAGATAATGCTACCGATTTTATCCTTCTCATATAGTGCCCGGAGAAATCCATATCAAATAATACTTCAGGTATCTCAAACTCACATTTGCCGTTTTCTCTTAATTCTAGCAGCGCAAGCGGATTCAATTGCTGCAGGGAAATATGCTTAGTCACCTCAAAATCATGTCCGCGGTTTTCATGGTAGGCGGCTTCGAGCTGCTTTAATCCCAAAAATAATTTTTCTCCTGCCAGCAAACCATTACGGGAGACATCCCAGTATCCATATTGAATGAAATTTGAACTAGCCAGTCCTCTGTCAAACCGGAATACCAGTTCAGCTTTTTTTGCCAAATCATAGGCCAAGTTGTAAACTTGGCGATATAATGTTTTTACCTGACCTTCCATCCACTTGTATAATTCTTCGTTTGTGTACTTACTCTTCAAAAACTCCTCCACCTCTGCGGTATTATCAATCATTTTCTGCTGGTTGGTAATTTCCTGGTTGGAGATATTGATCCTGATCCGCTGAGAGAGTATTTGCTTATCAATTTGCTTGCATTCATAACCTGCAAGATTTGCTTGGAGAATGCGATCCTGCAACTGGCGTCGGAATCCCGCTTTCCTTTGAGCGCTTGTCGATTCATAAGAATAAATGGAAGATATAGCTTGTAATACTTTTGCCATACCAGATGCAGCATAACCAAGGTTCGTTCCTCCATGTTCAAACTGAATCCCGATCCCAAGAGGCATTATGGAAAGAGTCGTATCTGGCAAAAGGTGCATAAGCGATGATAGAGCATCCATTCCTAACGATCCAATTTGCCATCCAAGAGCTTGTGCTGCCTTATCCATTTCTTCTTTTTCTTCCTTTATCAATTTTAATCCACCTTCATCAATAGGAGTTGGTAACTGATTGCTTATTTCAGAAAAGCTTCCATCCTCAGAAGGAACCCTATTCACATCCTCACCTATTAATTGCAAGTAATGCCTGAGCTTATATTCAGTGGTTCTCCTGTTTTGCTCCAGGCCTTCCAGTGCAGCATTGGCTTCCTCCACCTGCATTTTTTTGACCTCCATTACTAAATTGTGCATGGCGGTTTCATGGCCGGCCCGCATTACAGCAAGCGCCTCGCCATCTTTTTTCTCCAGTACCGACAAAAGAGAATTCCCCAGTGACTTTACTTCATTACATAAGTCTATTGCTTTCTGCAATAAATAAATAAATCGGTAATTAGGTATTGGCGTGTTGAGGTCATTCAACACACTGTCTAAACTTAAGCCCTGTGCAGTAGCAGCCACGAGTAAGGCTGGGTCAATTGGTGGATCCCATAAAGGCAGCATTCTAAAGACCCCTTCAATATTTTCGCAATGTCGTATTTTATAAAGGCGGTCGGCAATAGTGTCCCTGTAAGCCTTTAATTTTGGATTGTTGGGAATACAGAAATACAAAGAAGATGCAAAACCAAAAATATTTGCCGTTGCCAATTTACCATTGCTTCCCACCATAGCAACGGGCAGAGAAATCTGATTACTGAACGGTGCCACCAACTCCAGTTCTACCATTGCATTACCAAAGGCATCCCATTTGTCGAGTAAAGAATTGTAGGTTTCTGGTTTTATTTTCCCCCGTTTGGGAATCGTCTGAAAGCTTGGAACAATATGCGCTGCTAATATATAAAGTTGAGTAGCGTAGTTCACAGTTTCAATAGTATCCTGTTTGAAAAGATAATCGCCCCAGGCAATCAGGTTGTCAATATATTCCATCACCACCCATTTCATATACGTTGAGGGACGGGAACGGGCTATCAGGTGCGGCTGAAAGGGGTTGCTACGCCATTCATTTATTTCTTTAACTGGGGCATTGGGTTGTAGTCCATTAAAGAAATTCACCAGGAAATTATCCGTATTCACTTCTTTAAACGGTAAAAACTGCCAGAACCGTTTTGGGTCAGTTCCTTTTGCAGTAGGATCAAAAACATAATGATAATATTTCATGGCTTCCTCAAACTGCTGCGTTGCGCTAAGTTCCCTCGCAATAGATACCGGAATATGAAAGAATAACTCCCAATTGTAAAGTGAATAAGGCCGCTTTAGCTCATGATAGTTCTTTACACCGTTGGCACCAAAGGCATCATCTTTATCGGGGATGGAAAGGTTGTAATCGAAAAGTTCATCAATTTGACCCAGATTTATTTTGGACAGGTAGTCGTGCGTGTATGGATGGTAAAAATTGGAAGCCGGAGCCACGCCACGGACCATTTCTTTTGCTGCCGTATTTTCGAAATAGATAGACGTATTGGCCCTTTTACTATCACTGATTTGCCAGGAAAATATTTTACTCCCAACTTCTTTAAAAAAGGGCTCGATTTTGTTAAAATAATTGATGGGCATATTATCTATATCCCCGCCGCCGCCAAGTTTGATTGTATTGCCATCAAAAGTAAACGCACCATGATAGCCCGCATCTAAATCCAGGTTATCATCTACAATGATAAAAATGCCGGTACCAGTTACGATTGGAAAAAACTTGAAATATTCAATTTGTTTCAGGCCGTCAATGGGATGTGTGGGAAGCGACTCTTTGCTCATTTGCTTCTGAGTCCATTCTCTGTTGCGGTATTCAGTCCAGCACATCTTTATATCGTAATATTCGATAGGCTTCAATACAGGAACTTCTGTATTGCCAGCACCATTTTTTGTGGTGGAAACTTTCTTTACATCTGCAGGTTTTGTTTTCTTCATTATTTGCGGAAAGAAAACGAGTAGTCTGCCGTGCCATACTGTGGGAACTAAGAAGCAGCCGTTAGTATTGTCTTTTCTGATTAGCTTACCTTCGAAAGTACCCTTGAAACTATCACCATAAATCTCTATTTCTGTTATTCTTCCAACAGCCATACCATTCATCTCATCTATTGGAAACTCAACATCCCAAAAAATATATTTATCATTTTCATCTTTACTTAAATTAGTAAGGTTGATAGAAGGATCAACGCCAAAAGCACTTTTAAAAGAATTGAATTCGGGAGGATAATAATTGATTAAACCATTGAAAGTAACCATGTGAGAATCCTTGGAAAAGTACGCCAGGTTAACTTGAATGGTTAGCGCCACATCATCTACATCATAGCTCGGAATATCCACCTGTATTTTTTCCCATGCATACCAATTGGCTTCTTTCATGTGGAAATACCGGTAATAGAAGAAATATGGAGCATTACGGGTACGGGCAAACACATGCAGTTTTAGCGGCTCCTTGGTTTCCTTTCCATTCACGTCAACTTCCATCTCGATATGCAACCCAATCACTTCCATGTTTGTCACCTCATCCACTTTGTAGAGATAGGTCTTACACGCATCAATAACATTTTGCTTATTGATATCTTTCTGTAACAGGTCACTTTCCAGTCCCTTAAAAAAAGCACTTTTATCATCACGGAGGCTTGTTAAAGTCCAGTTTTCCGGCCAGATATATATTTTCTTGTTTGCCACCCATAGAGGATTTCTCTGCATCCACCTCCATCGATCACGATCAAGGATTTTATTAGGTATACCCCTGATAGCTTCTTCTCCTAAAAAGCATCGCTGAACAAACAATTGAACAGACGATATGGCCTGCTTTAGCCGTGATGTCTGCATACAGGCATCCATCTGTACATCTATCAGGAAAAATTCAAAAAGGCTATCTGCATCTACTACACCCCATACAATTAAATCGGTTTGTACCAACAAGTAATTGATCAATGCCTGCTTTTGGTGTTCACGTAATTGGTCATTGAGTGGCTTTACTATATGCTCCCAATCATCCTGCTTGTAGCGCGCCTGTATTGATTTACGTATGGTTTCAGCAATAAGCAGGCAAACGTTGAATTGGGAAACCGGCTTTGCCCATTCAAAAAGCAGGTCTAACTTCAAATCGATCTTGTCATAAACAAATAAGGCATCCAGTAGTTTCACCAGGTTAATTTCACTGGAGAAATCTTTTGGTGTTATTATATTGAAATGCAGTGGATCAATTAATACATCAATATCTTCCTTCTTCCGCCCGGTTAGCAAGCCTATCTTTTCACTGGGAATAGTGGAAGCGGCAGCTGTGTAAGTCCATGCAAAAAAATCAACAAGCGTTATATCTGAATCAGGAAGCCAATCACGGAGCCGCATATATGCTTCTAATCGCAGCATATGCTGTAAAATGAGCGTATTAAAATCGAGTTTGTCAAAATCAAGAGTATGATTTTGGAGCCAGCTTATTTCATCGGCAGTTAAACTAAAGTTGTTTACAACAAATGCCGCCTTAAATAGTTTAATAAAACCCTCCTCCACTACATCAATAGCACTCATAGGTAAAAGTACCTGTTGAGGAAGTGATGATTTGGCTGAAATGGCAGTTCTCCAACTTATATCAATCAGATCAGAAGTCAGGCCGGCAACTTCGAATAAATAGAATTGTCCCGCTTTTAATTTCAGCGGGCCACTGCTAAAAAAAGGTACCGTATTTTCATCTACTTTAATAACTCCATCTATTTGTAAAGAAAATGAAGGTGCGGTCGTTTTTTCATTTACAGCAAGCTCATAACTCTCCTCCGCTGCGGGAATAAGATAGCCCTTCCATCCCTTAGGCGAAGTTGGGGGCATTTTGGCGTCTTTAAATATTTCCATGATTTTTTTCGTGGAGATACCTTCCAGAATATCTCTCATTAAAATATCAGCCGCACTACTATCCAGCCCCGTTGCACCTGATAAAGTATCTATCAAAAATTTCTCTGTAAGTTTTTTTCGGAGATAAGGGAGAAATTTTTCCAGGAAATATTCCCGCTTTGCAGGCGCAGTATCCTTATCTGCAACATTTGGGTCTTTAACATCTCCATCCAATAATATTGCCGTTGCCCCGGCAATATCCTTTACAAATATATCTGCCAATAAATCATCAAAAATATACACGGCCTGATCCCTGATGATGTCAAAGGCGGCCTCCCAGCCTGGATTAGGAAACAGGCTTTTACAAATGGTTTGTTCTTTCGTTGTCAATATGCCGGTAACCTGCACGTTGTTGTTGGTGAAATCATACTTAATTTTTTTAAGCAGAAATGCAGTTGCTTTTTTTTCCGCGGCTGTGGTGTTGGGAAATTTTTTATTGAATTCATCAACGGTTTTGATCGGGGTGGCTGGTATCGGTACGGCGGCGCTGTAAACAATGGTACCCTGTAAAAGTCCCATGACAGACTCCGCACTTTTCTGATCAAATAATAATGAGACTTTTGATCGTACCAGTTCTTCCGTAGCTATTTTTTTTAAGAAGTCTTTTCTCTCCGTCCCCGTTAAGCCTTTAATCAATTTTATGGTAAGCTCATCCAAAAGCGCCAGATCAGGATGCGCATTGTCAATTCCTATCAGCCCATCGTAGATAGTTTTGGCCAGCCTGATGATAGTATTCTTTGATGGTTTGATTGGCTTTAAAAGGTTGTCACTATCATTTATAAGATAATTGAGTTGGGTGAATGTAAACCCTGAGCTTTCCATTTTATCCCATTTCTCAAAAAACTCAAGGGCCTTGTCTGCATTTTGAAATGGGTCTGCCGTAAACAGAGCAATTATTTCTTTGATATCCGCTGTTTTTACATGCAGCAGTTTTGCGAGCACCGCATTCCTGTAAAGCATTGATACACTTTGGATCGTGAGGAGATCTGAAGCTGAAACAAGTGCATCGATTTCCTCATATTTTAAATGAAATGCCGCCATCAGCACGGGAATATGGTCAACGATCTTTTGCGTGCCGCTTAAAAAGTTTCCATTTGTATCTGCTTTGAAAATATCATCAATAGCAAGAAGGTTATGCGTTAGAAACAAACGTTTATAAAGCGATTTTTCACCTACAGTACTGATGGTGGTCCAGAAAGCCAAGAGCTTTATGAGTTCTAAACCGGTACTGTCCAACAATTTTTTTATAGCAACTAATTGGTGAATAAAATCAGGAGTGATTTCAGCGAAACCATTAGGATCAACTTCCGGATCGCAGGCATCCTCAAATCCGCGGGTATAAGTTGTTTTGTCTGCCGTTAAGGCTACCAGGGATTTATCAGTTTCATCAATGCTCCAGCCCATCTTTCTCCGCAACCGGATAAAGCGATGCATCTTATCGTATTCATTTACCGACAGGTCGGTTCCATCCAGGTGTTTCAGGCGTACAAGATTAAGATCACAAGTGTCCGTGTTTTGCTGTTTACAGCTAAATGGCCGATCGGTCCGACGATTAATCAATCTTTCTAAAGTAATAACGCCAATTTCTCCATTGTTTCCTTTGAAAATAACTTCCTGGTTCGTTAAAACTGAAACTTTAACCGGATCTCCGTTTTTGTCTTTTAGTGAAACAAAGCCGCTCATGGAATCAATATGACCAACTGTTGCCTGAAAATCTCTCCGTTTCAAAACCAGGTCGCAATCCTTTGTAAGGAAAAGTTGTCCTTCGGTATCTACTATCTCTATATAGTCTGATCCGTCACGACGGAAAAACTGCCCTTCCACACAATCGCAATCGGGAGCATTATTCTCGAGGACAATCATCTTCCCAATTCTTTCAAAATAGCAAAATACCCATTGTTTTATATTTGCCGACTTGAATGCAGGCCGGGTTCTATCCTGAGGTTTACAAGGGTTGAAGTCGTTCATTTCATCGTAACCCAGTATATAGTTCTGCGGGTTTTCCAGTGCATCAATCAGCTTTTTGAACCTGATGGGTGGATCAAGACTGGTTTTATCTTCCAACCCTTGTAAAAACCGATAGCTGAAAGGAATACTTTCCAGGATCAACATTGCTTTTCCTTTCGGATACATCGGGTTGAGCGCCTCTGTCTTTAATAATTCAACGAGATCAATATATACCAGACCAGTACGCTTCAAAAATTGCTTTTTTACAAAGGTCAATCCTATTTGAAGTGTTTCATCGGTACTTAGCATATCTGATTTACCGTTACTACCGGTGTAACCATAGTATTCAGGAACATCTTTCACACCTATTTGCGCCTTATATTGCCCTTCTGTAATACCGGGGGATCTGAGGTTGAAATAGTCCTTGGTTAAATATGCTTCCTTGGTGAGTATGATATATTCTTCCTGCGTAATGGATAAAAATTCGGCATCCAAAGCCCGGTCTGATAAAATTTTATTAAAGGCCGGTATTTTATCTTCATCCGGATCAGGGCTGGGACTAACCGGTAGCTTTGTGTCTTCCGGCATTACATCTTTAGAAATAACATTTTGCTCAACTGCCCTGAATGTTTTCATCAATTCATAGCGACTGGTATCAAGGTATCGCAAAAAGATGCGTATCATATCCACTGGCCGGTCGTATGGAAGCGTAAAAGGATAGACCGCTTTTTTTAATTCCAGGTAAGCATTATCATTTATATGCTGAGGTTGTGCCAGGAGTTCACCGGTAGTTTCATCTTCCACATTCCACGCATCGATGGTAGCCTGTTTTGGATTCAATTTACTTTTCGTGTACCCGGCCAGATGAACGATAAAACTTTCCATCACTTCATTTACCAGATCTACATAAGGAAGGATGGTATTGGTGTTTGCACAAGTCAGTTCAAGGCACCCCAGGTCGGGTCTTCTCCGGAATAATTTTTCCAGCACCGTATCGGAAATATCTTTGGGATCAGGCTTAATTGCCTGTACCCCTGTTGCATTTGGATCCAGATCATTATTTCTCAGGTATTGAAGCAGCTCAACAAAATATGCCGCAGGGCTATATACCGAAGTACATTCACCACATTCGCATAAATCAACATTGCCAAAAAGTGTTTCCCAGTTAAGTGGAATATTGTTTTCAGCAGCTTTGGTATCGAAAGCTACCTTCCTGTCATCCATTGTACCATTCCCATCAATCAAAGAAATGCCTGTTCCCTCCACATGCTCTTTCATGGAAATAAGTGCCTGTTCATTGCGCAATTTCAGGTTGGTAGCATTGGTGTACACCTGCCTCGCAACTCCCTCTCCCATTTTTTTTGAGAAGGCGGTCATAAAACTGCTTTCAGACATTTCGGTGACCCGGTGGGATGTGCTGATATTGGCTTTCATCAGCATGACTACCGTTTCGTTGGCAGGGCTTATAGCCTGTACCCTTTGCAATGTTTTGAGGTGGCTGACCACTTCTTCCCGATGTTTTTCAGCAATGCCTTTAAATGCGTTTTCACTTTTTATGGCATTGTAGATAGAAGTGGTGCGTATATTAAATTCCGACTGATTGTCAAAAAAGTCCGCAACGCCTTTGCTGATCTGATCATCCTTTATGGGTAGTTCTTTATTTGTTGCCATCCGCTGCAAAACGGCAGATGTTTCTGTTGCAAAAAGCTGCCGTTGTATGGTGGAAGCATAATTTTTTATTTTCGATTTGGTTGTTTTACCTTCCACATCGTCGGGTAACATTTCGGGCGTAAGCAGTTTCGACAGTGAATCTGTATTATGCTTCAATGCGAGCTCCCGCATGCTAGTGATACGTGGCAAAGCAGCCGCCAGGCTTACCAATCGTTCATTATTGCCTTCCAGTTTTGTAAGAGAATGGGCAAATTGTAGTTTTTTAGTTTCATTTTCTCCAAGCCCCTTTTCCTTCTCAACCTGTTTCCAGAATGCCTCATCAAAGCCGCCATGGTTCAAATATATGCTAAGAAACTTTTCCTGCTTTTCTTTAGTTAGACCGGCACTGCTCATCAGGGATTTTACATAAGGAGGGTGCTCTTCCCTCTTCATATTTACAATTCGTTTTGTAATGAATCCTGAAAACTGTTTAACCCATTTTGGTAAGCGGGATTCTAATTCTGAAGAAATTAAGGTGGCCTCGAATGCCTGCTTTACTGTTTCATTGACTGAAGTAAGCGTAACAGTAAATAAGGCCTTTATTGTTTTTGGAAAATTCGTGTCAAGGTTCTGATCGGTAAGGGATTTTGTTACATCCTGGTAAAAACTCCCAGAGGTTAAAGCGTACCAGAATTCAGCATCAATACCGCTTTGTGCTAGCAGGCGGTAAGACAATGCAAAGCGGATGATTTTATTTTTGTCGAGTTCTGTTTCGCGGGATAAAAAACTGAAATCTCTATACTCATCGTTTTCGTTTAGCGCGACTATTGCGGTGTCTTCCAGCAAGGGGATTATTAATCTGCCGATATCTTCAAACTCTGACAATACTTTGGGTGCGGATTGCTCGAATAACTTAATTTCCACTTCAACCGATGCAGTTGCGTTAAATAGAATGCCATCCGGCAATACGTTTTTACCAGTGCTGGTCACCTTCAATACTGTAAAATCTCTGAGTTCCTTTTCTCCATCATATAGCCTGAAAAAAATATCCGCCGTTTTGAATTCACTTTTACGGAAAACCGGCTCATAGCTTATTGTAAATAACCCTGATGCCGAAGTTTCTATTCTGCCGAGTTCCGTTTCACTCCGGAGGTTTTTATTAAAAGCGATTACAGTAATTTTTTTGCCGGATTTATCATTTACTAGCATCACTTTCCCTGTGATGGTGTAGTTTTTTTCACTTTTCATATCATCTTTTATTTTAAATGGATATCCTTCGGGAATGTCAATATCCAGTCCTCCAAACTCTATAAGGAGTTCATTTAATTTAGAAGCTGTCAATTCGTTTACTGAATTAGCTTGACTTTTTTTTAATTTCAGAATTTCTTCCAACTGCATGACAAGTTTACTGGTGGCAGCTGCAAACTGCTGGGATTCGACTTCCTTCGTATAAGACCTAAAAAAATTATTATCTGAGAAATATTGGTTGAATCTGTCAATATTTAGTCTCAGTTTCAAAAAGTATAAAATATAATGGAGATTTCTTACAGCAGTTCTTTCGCTGTGTTGATCAATCGGAGTTAGAATAGTATTCATTTGTGAAACTTTAAATTCGAGGTGAATGATTGATTAGGTCCCTGTCGGCGCAGGCCTGATAAAAATGAATGGTGTCATTAATCTTGATGCGAAACCTGCCGCAAACGTAGCAGCTGGTCCAACATAACGCATGATCGCAGGTTCATTTGGTTGTATGATGGCCAAATACGCAGCTCGCCACATCACAATTCCTGCGGCGATCTTTAGGAAATCGTCATGATCTTTTGCTTGTGCCATTGCCACAAAATCCATAGCAGTACCAGTAAGCTTAATAATTTTGCCGCTTTTCAACTTAACATCTACTTGTTTAGCGGAATCATTCTTAATAAGTGTTTGCTCAGGAGGATGAGGTGCTGGTTCTGTTTTAGGAGTTACCGGTTCCGCAGCTGCAGGCGGAGCGGTTGCAGGTTTATTGTTAGTGGCGGCGGCTTTTGCTGCCCGGTGTGCCTGTACGGCCGGACTATTTTCTATAGCGGCCGCTTCAATTGCAGCAGCATTTCCTGCCGGTGATTTCATAACATATCCTTCACCTGGGACGTTTTCAAAACCAAGGTGCGATAACGCTTCACGGACTTTCGTTGCAGATGCACCTGAATCTGTTTTGATAATGTCCCACATATAAGAGTTGATCCTGTTTTTTAACTCAGTCGGTGATAACGCGCCCTGGTTCTGGATCTTCCCTAATGCCTGGTTGAAAATATCTGTCATCTCGGATACTTCTCCAAATTTTCTTGTGAGCAGCACATTTGGGTCAGCAACTACAGAAACTGAAGCCCGCGGTGTGCCAGCAGGCCGGGAGTCAGTGCCGAGATATTTAGTCCTCCTGTTGGTCATTGAATCGAGAAACTGTCGGTTATTTACATTCAGTGCTCTGGCGCGTGCCTCGGTTGCCGTTATACCTCTTTCGCCGACAGCTGAAGGTTCGTCAATATCCATCATTATCGGCTTAACTCCAGCAGATTTGCCATGGTCTTGAAAAGCTGGAATATTCTCAGCGGTTGTATCATTTATAATCGTTCCTGTTTTATCAGCATGGCGTATAGGATTCCCGCCCACGTACTCAAAAAGATTTATTCCGGCTTGAATGCCAATCGGATCACTACTCAACCACCTTCCCAGCCACGGCAAATAATACCTCGCACTATGATACTCCAACCCTGTTTCCTCATCCCGCTCCATACCCGTATACCGATATCGTTTGGCAGCGGATTTTATGTCTTTGTTTTTAGTCTGGTAAACTGTTGTTCCAAAAGGATGATACTCTTCATAAGAAATCACTTTGGCATCCAGCGCCCCATCTAATTCTAATCTTGACGAGCCAAGATGATTATGTAATTGGTACCTCACCAATCGTTTTTCGGTTCCATCGTTTATCTCATTACGGGTTTCTACCATTACAAAACGGTGGCTTTCATCCATTAAACTGAGGCTTACTCTTTCCAATCCGGCATTGGTGCCGCTGTGTTTTTTGTACAACTCATAACCCGAAACATAAATACGCTCCTCTTTTTTGGTGGGTATAGCTCCTGCGGTTGTCTGGTTTTCGGTTATTTTACGGATGCGTTGGCCTCCACCATCATACTGGTAATAAGTGATAACCGGTATATTGTCATCGGTGCAATGCTGTCGTGTGGTCAATACTACTTCTTCTTTAAAATTCCAGGCTATTTTTTCAAGATGAGGTAACTCTTCCATAAACCCATGCTTCGCATGGTGTTTGTATTTTGTGTAATTTACCGGGCTACCATTATTACCAATACGCGTATTTTTCAGCCGGTTGTTTATCGTTTCATATTCGTAGTTTCTTGTCCAATTTCCACCCGCAGCGACGTGTTTCATTTCCTTAATATTTCCTACGGAATCATATTGATAGGACTGTGTATAATTCCTCACTGCCATCGGGTCGCCCCATTTCATTTCGCTCATAAATGGCTTGTCGTTCCAGTTATCGCAGGTTCCAAAATTCAATGCGGTATTATTTTCCCTTCCTGAGGCTTCAACAAGGCGGTAAAGTGCATCATAAGTGTATTCCGAAACAGGTTTAATTATTTGATTAGAAAAAAACTGGGTAGGGATATTTTTATCTTCAATATGTGTGATGTTGCCAACGGCATCAAAAGTGTAATACCAATCTTGCAGGGGATCCCCATTTTGTCTTTTGCTTTCCAGGCGCTTCAGGCGAAAGGTTTCTTTGTCGTAATAAAATTTAGTAAAAACATTGTTGCCGTAAATAATTTTTTCCCGTTGTCCTTTTTCGTTGTAATCAATGTCTTTGATATAAACGGATGGGCTTGCTGCCCCGGGATGCCTTACATTTTCCCCATCCAAAAGACCAGCCTCGTTATAGGAAGGTGTAATGATGCTGCCGTCAGGTGCGGTTTGTTCAGTAATTCTCCCCAGTGCATCCGTATGGGTAGTATATTTAAAACCCGGTACAGGCTCCATATCATTGGTCAAATTGGCATTAACCCAGTTGGCTACTTCCTTGTATTTGCTGAATAGTTTTCGTGTTGTGGAAGGAGGTTGGCCTTTAAAATCATAAACGGGGGTATCTATAAGCCCACCGGTATCGTAATGCTGAATCACCTGTCCCAAAATATTTCTTTCCTGCAGGGCGGCCTCATTAAATCGGTTTGAATCCGTTCTGTCCCCTATTAAAAGGCTTTCTCCATAAATGACCTTGTCAAAAATATTATCTAGCGGATATTCTGAATCGTCCGCTTTTTTTCGATCACCTCCGATAACTTTGCTATGGATAGGGCGATGTGCTATATCATAAAAATATTGGAACTCGTGGTTGCGTTCGTCCCAGGTACGCAATGAATTTCCTAAAATATTGGCGACCAACCAACGCTGTCCGGCATCCATGCTGAGTTGATACACCTGGTTGCCCAGCATATCGTATTTGTATTGCATCACGATATTGCTTCGGGCATCCGTTACGGTTCTCAAATTCCCTTCGGTATCTAATTTTATTTTGGTGTGATAAAACTCATCGGCATTGGTGGCAATGTTTTTATTGTGTTCTATCGAAAGAATGGGTCTGCCCAGTGTGTCAAAATGTAGCGTATTAGGTGTATTGGCGTGTTTGGCGGTTTTGTCGGCAGCTAATTTTTCACGCCCAGGGTCTTTTCCCTGAGCAATGAGTTGAGTATCAATCAAACGATTTGTTCTATTCAAATACCATGATGATTCCAAAATGGTATCATTGGCATCATAGACTGTTTGTTTCCAAGAGTCAAATGTTACTTTAGAGAAAGTACCGTCGGGCATTTCGGTTTTTATCATTCTGCCGGCCGCATCATAATACAAAATAGGTGTAACACCTGTCTCAACCAATTCTTTGTAATCTTCATACTGCCAGTTGATAGAAAAATAAGGCTCATATTGCTTTACAGCATTACCCTTATTATTTTTAATTGTTCTACCATTGCCAATCCAGCGGAGTTGTTTAGGAACAATTGCTGAGGTATCAATTTCATTTATAACAATTGTATTATCAGCATTGACTATCACCTGCTTGGCTTTGCCTGGCTCCGCTTGTACTTTTTTCATCACCACTTCACCAATACCATTGGAGTATTCAAATGCTATTTGGACTGGCGAATCATTATTTTTTTGAAAATGTTCTTCTCTCGTAATGGCTGAAACTACTGCTGGTTTGCCATGGTTGATGTAGGCTTCAAAATCATAAACAAATAGGGAAGATGCGTGCTGCAAAAGGTTTTTCCCCAAAGCCGTAAGTTGAACCGAATTGGGTGCATTGAAAAAGCTTTGAATCAAAGCCGTTTCTGCTGCTTCGGTAAGTTCTGTTAAGCCTAAAATTTCATCAGCTTCATTACCTTTTCCCATAATGGCAACCGCCTTTACCAAACCTAATTCATCGGCAATGGCGGTTGAATAATTACCATTTATATCTTTCAACCATTGAGGCGAAAGTGTACGAAAATTAAATCCGGATTTAGTTGGATCTATTTGGAATTCAATATGCTCCACCCTTGACCTGTTACCCATTACATCCTCTGTTTCTTCTATAAATAAAAAATAATCTTTATCGTATTTTACTTTAGTAATAGCGCCATAAGGATTCGTGTAAGAAATCGGTACAAAAAATCTATTTTGGGAAGTTAAAACCGTTTCTGCTCCCTGAATAAATTGGGTAGTCCCGGAACGAATCCACCAATTGTTATCCCCTTCGCTATGGGTAAATTTGCCTTCTGTCAATAAGGCGGCATTCACTTTTGTACCGAAAATATCTGTTACCAATTCGGGCGTATAAGCCAATTGATAACTTTCATAAGGAATTGCAAAAGACTCCAGTTCATGCAATTGCAATGATGCGGCTAAGTTATTGTCGTAGTAGGTTGATCGTATATGTTCAATTAGTCTATTTTGAGTGCCATTGGCAGATGCGTTATTGTACTCACTATAAGGAATATCCGTTGAAGCGAGGAGAATATTATAGGAAGTTTGCGGATTATCAAAATCTGAAATTTTAAATAAACCTGTCGGATTTTCAAATTTCTTACCTTTTATATCATAAGTTTTAGCTTCAGAAGGTAATCGTAGACGATAGATATTGTTTTCATTTATATCATTGGTAAATTGATTTTGACTATAAATGATGACCGTTTTGCTTTGCTCTTGTTGCGTTTCTGTAGGTAGCGATGCATCAGCAACTAATCTGGGATACACCACAGACGCTGATTCCAACACGTTGCCAAATTCATCCAATTTGATATTCAGGCTATGGGCAATGCGTGGGTCTTCCGGATTTCGTTCGTAACTGTAGGAAATGGCTTCACTTTCTTTCACCACAAATACGGCATGTTTGTTTTTGCCTTTGGGTTGCAGCAATTCAATCACACAATTATGGGTAGCTACAGAAAAAGGTATGAGTTCTTTTTGACGTGCATCATCAGTATTACTAAATTTGATAGCATCCTTTGCAAAAGTTTCGGAACGCAAAGCCATTCCTTTGCAGGCACGAAAGGCTTCCTGCAATTCTTGGGCGGAAAGATCATTGATTAAGGTAGGGTCTAAACCAGGTGCCTTAACTAATCGGGCATCAGGCAGTGCTACTTCGTGATGAACTACAAGACCAAACTCTTTTTCAAAGACATTATACCAATAATCCTTTTCGAACTGGTTGAGGATTTTATTATTTTGTAAAAAAGCCCCCGTGTGATGCCAAGATTTGGAAACAACGGGTTCCTGATGCAAAGTTGCATCTGTTAGATTTGAAGCACCACTTTTTTTCCAATGTTCAAAGGTTTCTGCATCTATTTGTTCTACCATGCCAAAGCCACGGAATTCCCTTTCGGCATGGTCATAATAACCATGATGGTACTTGTATTCGCTGATAAATTTATAACCCGATATTTTATCTTCAGTGGTTGTTTTAGAAACACAATGCACGGGGAAATGTAGCTTTGTTACCCAGGGTTTTCCGAGTCGCTTATCTTCAAGATAAAAATGAGTGGATGGCGTGTATTCCAGCGAAACTTCCTTACCCATATTATTTTTATAAGAAACCATGATGTGTGGTTTCTTACTGTTCATCAGGTCGATGTATTTAAGCGGTGCATTTGCATCTTTAGAAAGCGGACTTGACCACACGATACAGGCAACACCGTTACCCAATAAGTCAGTAACCGTAATTTTGGATGCTGAATGAATCTCCGGAAAAGGATCTATTTCAAAAGGGGAAGTACCAAAGCGATTACCGCTGAGGTTTTTCCAGCAGGTGAATTTATTTTTACCGAGGTAAACAATGTCGGTAGTGCCAGATCCATCAATATCGGCTAAACGCAGATAGGACGGATTAAAAGCATCAGGATGGTCAAATAGCGGGGCATTGTCCAAAGACACTTTCTTGCCGAAAAGTCCATACCCGAGGTTTGGCCAATAACATACTTCTCCATTTCTGATCCTGACAATGTCGGTCATTCCATCCCCGGACATATCGGCCAGATAAATGGTCTGTTTTGCATCGGAAAAAACGATATGTGGTCCTTCTTCTTCATCGAAGGGCTTTAATGTTTTTCTTGCTGCCGCAAATCCCTCTCTGCCTTCGGAGGCATACCAGGTAAAAACATTGTCTTCTGAAATGACCACTTCAGGTTTGCCATCCCCGTTCAAATCGAGCATTCGGGTATTGGCATCCCCAAAATCTATATTTGGCAATCCTTTGAATGTGCGCAACCCTTGCCATTCGTTGTCATCATCCAACTCAAAGTACCCGCTTGGTTCTGCTTCAAAACTGACCAATTGTTTGCCCCCATCCGCATCCAAGTCAGCTAACTGAAGCTGTGCCCCCAATCCTGCGAAGGAAGGCTTGGGAGAAACCAATTTTGCCTGCTCAAATTTCCCTTCTCCAAGGTTGTGCTTATAATACCAACCATTGGCTTGTTCGGTGAGTATACCGGAAAGTCCTTCATTAAATAGGTCTGTGAATTGGTATTGCTGTTCATCCAATCCCACAGGGGCATGCACCAAATCCTCTGTCAAAATGGATTTAACATCTTTATTCCAATCATGTTTCTGGTATTCAAACTCCATGGGAGGGAGTTTTTTATGGGAATATGTACCATCAGGCTTTTTGATGTAGCCGTAAGAGTTAATCTTTTTTAGAAAGGTAAAATCTTGTTCTGTAGAAGTGTCATATTCGAAATTTACAGAACGAACAAGTCCATCATATTCATTAGCGCCTTTAAATTGGTGGAATAGCAATACCCGCTTGCACAATCGGGTAGTTCTTATTTCAAAACCGGCTTTGTAATCTGAAAAGGCATCAGGTCTGAACTCCCATGGATTCATTTGGTCTATGGGTTCAGTTTGGTAATCGGTCGTTCCGTAATCAAAAACAGTTTTGAACAAGTAATCTGCTTCATTTGGAAAAACGTCACCAAATTGTTTGTAAGGAGTTTTATTGCCGTAAAGGACTTTATCAATATAAAGGTTAGCATAGGTGATTTTGCCTCCTTTTATCCTATTTCTGTTGTGCAGGAAGGAATCGTCAAATCCAACCTCATCTTCCTTCTTATAAATGTATTGGGAGCAGTTTCCTTTGTCGTCAAATACAAATTCAGGCAACCATTCGTAGATTTTCTTGGCATCATCTGGATTCACTAATATCGAATTATCTGTCCAGCCAAAAAGTGTAGTGGTGTTTTCTTTAGTTATTACACGCCACTTAATTCTTCCGTCTGATTTTTTCGTCCATCGTTCAATACGGGCAAAAAGTCCTTCAATACGGGGTATGTAATTATTAATAGTAAATAATCCATCAGTTGAGCTTTTTTCATTTATAGTGTATTCATCATTTTCATCCAATGTGAAACTTCCATCTGGATTCTTTTTGAATTCTGGTACCAAATCTTCAGCTTCCGAAAACAAGAAAGTATCAGAGTCGATAGAATCAAAATATTGAGGTAATCCTTTGTCTGTTTTCCGCTTTATAGAGCCCAAACTCAAATTCCATCCCAAGCCAAAAATTCCATTTCCAGCACCAGAACTATATGATATTCCCAATGATGGAGATGCCCCTCTTGCAGGCGAAAAAGGTAGTGGTACAGAAAACGAGGAAGTCCCATTAACGGCATTTACAGAAAATTTTTCGTCAATGCCCTTGATTGCTCCACCACCTTTAGGCAAAGAGATAGAAGGCACCTCAATCGCATTGGATTTGGTTTTCCCCCCATCTGTTTTGAGGAAGTTTGAAGATGATTTATTTTCTGATTGCTCTTTCATTCTATTTATCTTTTACCGCTGGGCAGAAGCAAATGTGCTGCAACTATGTCGGCTTGTAAGTTAAGTTGCTGCCGTTTTGATTGTACAGAAGCAAGGGGTTGTTAAATTTTATGGAAAAATGAGTATTCCCTAATTGTTAATGAGACAATGAATTGGCTTGAATAATGGCCTAATAATTCCTTAATAAATCTCTCACCAAATCTCGGTTCCAATAAATGTGTGGCAGAGGAATAACCAAGCCAATGAAATGTTACCGACTTTTAATCCCCGCTTTTATTACCTATGGTTTGAAAAATTCCTGGAGACTTCCCTTGCTATATTTTTCTCTTAGCCTTTCACTCTCAAACAACTATTCTTCTGGCTTTTCATACCGAAAGAATTCCTTGGAGCAATTTCAGCTCCCTCGATTCTATTAAAAATAATACCCAAACAGTTGAACTTTAGGGTATCAATCATTGCCCTTTTCTTCTTGGTCTACAAAAATTACCACATTTTGAATTAATAAGAAACAATACCGGCAAAATAAAAGAAAATAAATACTTTGCAGGTCAAACAGACTGGTTTGCAGAGCTTTCAGCTGAAATCGAAAAGGTTATGCAAGGAGTTACTAGAAAATTTTCGATCCTTTTACGCTGTGATTCCCTCCTACAGGAACACTAAGTCCAGGGTGTGTAACTTCTAAGCGTGGGGTAATCCTGTTTTGGAGAAGCTGTGTAAATGACAGAAAATAAGCTCCTTCTACCTCACTCAAGCCTAAAGTTTCGGCAAATTGTTGAAGTGTTCCGTAGGTGGCGATTTCGTAGTGTTCTATTTTTTAGGTTCTACCCTTAAGTTAGTTGGGATATAGATCTAATCCACCATTAAAGAATATTAATAGCGCTTCTGAAGTTTGCAAATGTTATATAGCCTCTTCCTACTGTTTTAAGTTCCTGGATCTTACCATTAAGGCGTTCTGCCATGGCGTTTGTTAGTTTGGTCAGCAGTGCATTGACCACTCCTGAAATATGCTTATTAAACATCTCCACTACTTTATCTATTTCTTTGATTCTTCTTCTTTTTGCATCTGCGGTCCACCCGTTAAATAAGTGCCAGGCGAAGAGCTTTTCGGAACTGAAAAGGTCCTTGAAATTTTCCCGTACCTGCCATGCTTTACTTACCTCATAGTTGGCATCTAATATAGACTCAAAGTGTATGCGTTGCTTTTCGGTCAGGTTCTCGGCTTGAGCAGTGTGTAGCGGCGGTTCTTTAACTCATGGTGTTGTTTTACCTCTCTTCTGCGCACTTTATCGATTGCATCATTGAGGTATTTTACCAGATGAAAACGGTCATGAACAATCGATGCATTAGGTAAAATCCCCCAAAAACCACTCATATCCAAGTCATTCCCGCTCTTCGCAATCGACAATCTTGAAGCTTGATCTGAAGATTTGAAACCTTCGAGGTGTAAAAAACCTCAAAGGTTGTGAGGTTTGAAAATCCTACGATCTAGGTTCAGGATTTCATCCACTATGGCTGTCGGGATACCACGACTTGATAGTTCCCACATTCCTGGCTCTTTGCTATAAATTTCCGCTGGACATTTATAAACGCTCAGCCTTCCTTTAGCATCAAAGCCTGCCCCGACTATTTCGGGGGCAAAAGAACGAAGAAAAAGAAGGGCTCAAAAGAAATTTGGGTGGTGTTGATCTAGCAATAAAATCTATTCTGTGGAAACAATTTGAAACTCGTTTCCATCCTCCCGCATGAACGTACGACTTCAAAAGATGGCTTTGGGCGGGAGGGGATTTGTTCGGTTACTTTTTTACCATGGGTTAAAACCCATGGCCTAGTAAATCGCCAAACTTGAGACCATGGGTTAAAACCCATGGCTACAATTATGTGATTCGATCACTCCATTAATTTCAATTACCACAATCGCTTGTTTTGTGGGCGCGGTGAGAAGACGCAGCAGCGGGCCAGCGTCCGGCTTGTGCAGTGGGAGCTTTGCTGTGTCTTGATCTTTTGGTTCTTTTGCATCAAAGTCTGCCCCGACTATTTCAGGGGCAAAAGGACGAAGAAAAAGAGGCACACCTAAATAGAAAGCTAAAATTAAAATATCATACTATACTGTGATATTTAAAAAATTGTACGCTATTTATCGTACCTTATATCAGATAAATCACATTATAATGACAATTAAGGAGATTGGAATAGTTATTAGAGAACGTAGGCAGGTGCTTGGAATCATCCAACCTGATTTGGCTGAAATGGCTCAGGTGAGCATAAACACACTTTATAAAATTGAAAGAGGAGAAGCCAATCCTTCAGTAAAGGTGCTCAACAAACTGGCAGAAGTCCTTGGAATGGAATTATCGCTTTCAATCAAAAAACTAGGCTAAGCCATGAAAACAGCGAGCGTTTTACGAAATGGTGAACTGGTAGGCACTCTGTGCAAATTAGGCTCTAAAAGCTATACCTTCACCTATGATGAAGTTTGGTACACTGATCTGGAAAAACCTGCACTAAGCCTTACTATCCCAAAAACAAATCGGGATTACATTTCAGATCATCTTTTCCCTTTCTTCTTCAATATGCTTTCAGAGGGAGTAAACCTCAAACTACAAGCAAGACAATTTCAACTAGATGAAGATGATTTCTTTTCATTGCTATTACTGACAGCAAACTCTGATACCATCGGGGCCATTACTATCGAGCCTACCAATGACTGAATCTCTTAATAGCAAAGAACTTTTGAATTGTCCAGGAACGCTTGCTGAACGTTACCAGACCTATAGTCCAGCATGTCTTTAACAGCTTTTCGGTGGTAAAAAAACTTCCAACATTCTTCCTTATGAAAGTCACAATCCAAGCAAGGATCAAGAACTTGCCAAACTTATAGCCAACCGTAAGCGGATCTCGATCTCGGGAGTTCAAGAAAAGCTATCAGTACTTTGGGAAAAAGGGCAAATAAGAATAACCCAAGAAGGTGAGCAAGGAACTTACATCCTTAAGCCAATTCCAAGAGATCTGGATAAAATTGATCAAGTTCCGGCTAATGAACATTTGACCATGCAACTTGCTAAGCAGGTGTTTAAGTTGAAGGTTGCCGAGAATGCGATGATTTTTTTCGAAAATGGTGAACCGGCATACCTCACCAAAAGATTTGATATTGATTCAGCTACTTCCAAAAAATTAGGCGTAGAAGACTTTGCAACACTTGCCGGTAAAACCAAAGAAACTGATGGCAATGAATTCAAATACAATTACAGCTATGAAGGAATCGCATCTTTGATCAAAAAATATGTTGCTGCCTATCCGGTTGCACTGGAAGAGTTTTTCAGACTTGTCACTTTTAATTACCTCTTTTCAAACGGTGATGCTCACTTGAAAAATTTCAGCTTATTAGAAACACCACAGGGAGATTATCAATTAAGTCCTGCGTATGATCTGGTGAATACACGGATTCATGTCAAAGATCCTGAACTGGCTCTAAAAGATGGTTTGTTCG
>Ga0335395_10000397_pt1 | contig 27757 bp, 25 predicted proteins | sample MAT02_FD_205744 | JGI IMG/M metagenome (GOLD analysis project Ga0335395, IMG submission 205744) | Freshwater microbial communities from Lake Fryxell liftoff mats and glacier meltwater in Antarctica - MAT-02 (spades assembly) (version 2) ... | reverse complement strand
TCAATTAAATTACTAATTCATTATCTAAAATTTGGAGATGTTCCAATTACCCATCAAAATCCCAGAAATCATTTTCGGCTCCCCTCTCGTATTTTTGCCCGTATCATACTCTGATTCAGCAACGCCCCTTTCTTCTTTTCGCCCTTTTTACAGCGGGCATAAAAGCTAGCTATCGAATTCCAAGCCCGTTCAACGCTGGCTTGTCTGGCCGAAGAATTCAGCTTCTTGGCGAAGGGAAATTCCTTGGCAAGGTCTTTGCACAGCTTGTACAAATCGGCTTTTCCAGTACCCTTGCTGTCCATCCAGAGTCGAACAGCTTTGTTCCTGATGAACTGGGCTGTTAGGATGGCTTCATCAAGGGCAGAATACTGCTCTTTTGTACCGTTTTTTAGCTTGACTTCTCTAACTATCATGTTTCCACTATAACACATTTTTATTCAGTATAATGCTCAATAAAAATATTTCTGCTGTGCTACTATTGGTGTGTGCCAAATCCCTCATCCGCCTTCGGGCTACTTTGTGGTACAAAAGTCTCACTTTCGTAGCGGAATCACGATTTGGCGTTCCTATCCATCCTCGGCCTAAAGGCACGAGGCTTTCCGTCACATCTGGTAAGCCAGAGTTTGCCAAGCAACGCCAGAACGATCGACTGGGATTAAAAGGATCGAGAGTGAGTCCGGGCTTGCATTCCCGGGCGGTGGCTATTTCAGATTCGGGTTTTTGTGAATCAAGCCCTAGATTAACTTAAAAATCGCCGCTCTAGGGCCAGAAAGCTGAAGAAAGCCGATCGAGCGGACGCTCTCAAGGGGTGTTCTAAAGTTTAGTCGTCCTCCCGCCAGAGCCTCCAGCATAACCGCCGTAGCTGGTCTCACTTCTGTTTTCCAAGCTAGTTTCCTTCACAAAACCGCTGTAAGCTTCCATCCCGTGTTCGCCGATATCCAAACCTTCAGCCTCTTCTACAGCAGAAACGCGGATACCCAGCAAAGCTTTTAGTGCCAGCCAAAAAATCGAACTCAGCAACACGGTCATCCCGCCTACAGAGATAACGCCTACCAACTGCGCCCAGAGTTGACCGAAACCTCCGCCCACGAGCAATCCGGCTGCCGGGCCTGCGGTATAAAGGCCTGTTGTCGGCCCGTCAGCAAACAAACCAACTGCCAGAGTTCCCCAAATACCGCAGACTAAGTGAACTGAAGTTGCCCCTACAGGATCGTCAACTTTCAAGTTGTCGAAGAAAGTTACGGAGAAAACTACCAGGATGCCGGCGATCGTGCCAATAATGGCAGAGTTTGGCACGTTGACCCAAGCGCAGGCCGCTGTTACTCCTACTAAGCCGGCGAGGATGCCGTTGATAATCATCGAAAGGTCGGGTTTGCCCAGGTACAGCCAAGCCGTAATAGTGGCTGCAACTCCCCCGAAGGCGGCGGCAGTGTTGGTGGTGATCGCAATGTGGGCGATCGCGTTTGGATCGAGTGCCATTGTCGAACCGGGATTGAACCCGAACCAACCCAACCACAGAATCAAACAGCCCAGAGTCGCTATACTCATGTTGTGTCCCGGCATTGCCACAGTATCGCCGTCGCGATACTTGCCCATCCGCGGGCCGAGAAATGCCGCTCCCATCAAAGCAGCCCAACCGCCTACCGAGTGAACCACTGTCGAACCGGCAAAATCCCAGAATCCCGCTGTTGCCAGCCAGCCGCCGCCCCAAATCCAGTGTCCGGTAATCGGATAAGCAATGCCTACTAACAGCAAGCAGAAAATTAAGAATTCCAGGAATTTAATTCGCTCTGCAACTGCCCCAGAAACGATCGTGGCAGCAGTTCCCGCAAAAACTAATTGGAAAAAGAATTTAGCGTTGAGGGGCACTCCCGTCCAGTTTAAGGCGCTGAAGATGCCTTGATAAGCATCTCCTGTGGCGGGGCTGTTGTCAGCCACATTCCACAGGAAAAATCCGCCGCTGCTGCCGATAAAACCGTTGCCGTTGCTGAACATTAACGCAAAGCCGATCGCCCAAAATGCGATCGTTGACAGTGCAAAAACAATCAAGTTTTTGGACAGCACGTTAACCGCATTTTTTTGACGGCAAAAACCGGTTTCCAACATACCGAAACCCGCGTTCATAAAGAACACGAGCATCCCCGCCACCATGACCCACATGGTATCCATGCCCACCTTAAGGCTGGCTAATTGTTCCTCGGTGGTTGGTGCGGGAGCTGTTTGGGCTACCGCCGCATATCCCCACACCAAGACGATGATTGCAGCTAAAGGTATGCAGGCTTGCCAACTTGGAGTGAGGCGGGCGATCGCCCTTTGTAATTTCTGGAATCTGTTAACTTTTGTAAAAGATTTAGCTGCTGGTAAATCTAAAGACTCCCGCCTGAATTGTTTCGATTTTTTTTTCCCGACAGTCATTTTAATCATTTTCGCCCTCTTTACAACTGTTGCGATCGGTAAGAACCCGAAAACTTTCCAATTCTACTACAGAAATTTATAGATTATTGTTCAGATTGAGATAGTTCTGATAACCTACATTTTCTAGCTGATTTTGTTTATTCATTACAGATTCGGACAAGTTTTTGCGGTATGCGAGGATTCGATCTAGCAATTCTGGCTGAGAAACTGCTAATATTTGAACTGCCAGCAAGCCGGCATTTTTAGCATTGCCGATCGCTACTGTTGCCACCGGTATCCCGGCTGGCATTTGCACGATCGAGTACAGCGAATCTACCCCTTGCAGGTGGCAGCTCGGTACCGGCACGCCAATTACTGGCAAAGGAGTTAAAGATGCTACCATTCCCGGGAGATGCGCCGCTCCCCCAGCACCTGCGATAATGACTTTCAATCCCCGTTGGTGAGCGGTTTGGGCGTACTCTACCATACGTAAGGGAGTGCGGTGGGCCGAGACGATCGCCACAGAGCAAGGTATGTTGAATTCTTCGCAAATGGCGATCGCATCAGACATGGTAGGCAAATCCGAATCACTGCCCATAATAATTCCAACTATCGGTTGATTCATGCAATTTTCAGATGTGAGATTTCAGGTTAATGGTAATTTAAAATTATGGCGTTAACTAAAATTTAGATATTTTGTAGCCAAACTGATGCAGGAGAGCAATTTAGTCAAAAGCCAAGAGTGCAGAAAGCAAAAAGCTCCGCATCTTCATCACCAGCCGCCCGATTGAGGCGAGCAAATCTAAAATCTAAAATCTAAAATCTAAAATCTAAAATCGGATGACTGAAGTCACAACCCCAACTGCCGCCCCCATCAATATTCTCAATGCTCGCATCCCCGGTTGCAAGGATTTGCAAATGCTGGCTGTTGACGAAGCGGGCATCATTCAAGAAGTTTGCCCGATGGATGCCGTATTTAAACGGATTTGTCCTCCAGATTTGCAAGTGCTTGATGCAGCAGGAGATTGGGTTTCCCTGGGCGGTGTTGATTTGCAAATTAACGGAGCTCTCGGTTTTGCTTTTCCCGATTTAGAAAGCAAGGAAATTGAAATTCTACCTAAAATTTGTCAGTTTTTATGGAATCAGGGAGTCGATGCTTTTTTGCCTACTTTGGTAACAACTTCGCTGGATAAATTTAGGCGGTCGCTCTCGACGGTAGCTGATTATATCCGCAGTGCAAAAACCGCTGATCCAGCAATAAATAAAACAAAAAAAGCGGAAATTATCGGCGTTCACCTCGAAGGCCCTTTTCTCAACCCGCAGAAGCGAGGAGCTCACCCAGTTGAGTTTTTACTACCGCTAACTATAGAAAATGTCAAGCAAGTTTTAGGAGATTGTGCCGAAGTTGTCAAAATAATTACTTTAGCACCTGAATTAGACAGCACGGGCGAAGTCATTCCCTATTTGCAAAGTTTGGGAATTGCCGTCAGTCTAGGACACTCCCAAGCGACGGCAGAGCAAGCGCAGCAAGCATTTGCGAGCGGAGCTTCAATGGTAACTCACGCTTTTAATGCAATGCCGAGTTTGCACCACCGAGAACCAGGTTTGTTGGGCGCTGCGATCGTTTATCCGGGCGTAAAATGCGGTTTAATTGCTGACGGCAAGCACGTTTCTCCGACAATGATCGATTTTTTACTGCGCGCCGGCAGCTACGAAACAGGCATTTTTTTGGTCAGCGATGCTTTAGCTCCTTTGGGTTTGCCTGACGGTGTTTATCCTTGGGATTCCCGACAAATTGAAGTCAGAAAAGGTACGGCTTGGGTAAGATTGGATTACCACACGCCCCTGGAATCTGCTACTTTGGCAGGTACAACTCTGCCGCTGTTGGCGGGAGTGCAGAATTTGGTGAAGTGGGGGATTTGTGAGCCAGAAAGTGCGATCGCCCTAGCAACAGAATCTCCCAGAAAGGCGATCGGACTTTCGGGAATTATCGGCAAACCAGCAACTCAATTGTTGCGCTGGAATTTGAATGCAGCGACAAAAGAATTAACTTGGCACAGACTATTTTAGATTTTAGATTTTAGATTTTCATCTCCCATCTAAAACCTCCAATCTAAAATCGGTTCTTCTAACTTGCGCGTTTTCCGAGCCAGATTGCTACATAATAGCAATCGCGCCAGACATTTAGGGTGTTCTCAATCGCTGAAACCGTTGCGTTCGATTGCTTCTTCCCTCTTCCTTCTTCCGACTTCCATCGGACTGAAATTGGTTACATCCGTTAAATCCGTTACATCCGTGGAGCGAATCCGTTGCCGAACTTCCCTCTTCCTTCTTCCTTCTTCCCTCTTCCTTCTTCCTTCTTCCCTCTTCCTTCTTCCTTCTTCTGCTATAATATCAAACCGTTGGCAATAACTCAGCAGCAGGCAGATCGATGAATTTGGTAGACGACAAGACTATAGTTAGACAGTATTTTAACTCGACGGGATTCGATCGCTGGCAGCGAATTTACGGCGACGGCCAAGTCAACAAAGTGCAGCTAGACATCCGCACCGGGCACCAGAAAACGGTAGATACAGTCATCGAATGGCTGGAAGCTGACGGCAATTTGCGGGGACTGGCTGTCTGCGATGCCGGCTGCGGTGTGGGATCTCTGAGCATTCCCCTAGCTGAGGCTGGTGCAATTGTTTGCGCTAGCGATATCTCTGAAAAGATGGTAGCAGAAGCCTACGATCGATCGACAGCAGTTCCCGGCAAGCTCTACAACATATCCTTCGCCACCCAAGATTTAGAAGCCTTAACGGGCAAATTCCACACGGTTATTTGTCTCGACGTGCTGATCCACTATCCTCAAAATAAAGCCGCGGAAATGATCGCTCACCTAAGCTCGATCGCCCAATCGCGACTAATTCTCAGTTTTGCCCCCAAAACTATAGCACTTACCGCCCTCAAAAAATTTGGCGAACTTTTCCCAGGGCCAAGCAAAACTACCCGCGCTTACCAGCACCGCGAAGCAGATATTATCAAAATCCTAGAAATCAACGGCTTTGTTATTAATAGAGCAGCCATGACTAGCACTAACTTTTACTATTCTAGGTTGCTGGAAGCAGTTCGCAAATAGGGCAAAAACATCGGTTAAAAAGCGACTTTCTCATATACGTAGGGTGCGCGCCCCGCACCTTACCTTCGCTGATTTAAAGTAATAGACTTGCATTGCATTTCCCAGCTTTCCTCAGCCGGAAATTATCTGCGTGTATCTGCGCTGCATCGGCCTTATATCTGCGGCTGACCGACTCGCATCAAATTACCAACTAAATCAATATGTCAACGCTAATCCTAACGCGCATTTTCATAGCAGCCGCCGCTCTATTCGGAGGTTTATCCGTTGGAGGCGGTGCCTTTGCTTCCCACGCTTTAAAAAATCAATTGAGCGATCGAGCTTTAGCAATTTTTGAAACAGCAGCCCGATATCAAATGTACCACGCCCTGGCTCTATTGCTCGTAGCTTTACTATTAAACCGCGCCCAAGACTCTCAAACCTTTTTTGCAGTGGCTGGATGGGCTTTTATTGCCGGCACGATCGTCTTTTCAGGCAGTTTGTACGCCCTGAGTTTGACTGACATCAAATGGCTGGGTGCAATTACGCCCCTGGGCGGAGTTGCTTTGATTATAGGTTGGGTATGTTTGGCACTTGCAGCTTTTAGCTTCAAATAGGTAATTGGTAAAATTATATTCAATTAAATTGAATATAAACAGAATTTACGCTGGCATTGGTCAATGTTAGGGTGCGCCATAAGCACCTTACCAGAGACTTGCAATGCCCTATGCCCATAGCCCTATGCCCATAGCCCAATTCCTTAATTTTCAAAGACATCGCTGGAAAACATCTCTGTCATAGTCCGCAAATAAGGTAAAAATACGATTAAATCTTCAGCAGGAAGCCGATCGGATATTTCCCAAAACAAAATCAGCAGCATATCCTGCACTAATTCCCAGCTTACATGAAGTTTGGGGTAAAGCATCACACACATGGGAAACAATTCTTGCTGTACCGGGCCAATGCTTTCTTCCAAAACGCACCAACACAAATAGCTTTGAAAAATCTCGACATCCCGCATACTAGAAATTTTGACATCGCGATCGCTCAAATAACCGCTGCTGCTGCGGTATCCTTTATGCTGGGAACTAGCCCGATCGTATACTGCACTAGCAATCTGAGTCGCGTGCTGCAACAAATGCTGAACCGCTAAGATAGCTTTTGAATTCGGTGGCTGATTCGCCGCAGCCTCGTTAATCTCTCCGTAGGGAGTGTGCAGGTAGTCATCTACAACTTTTAAGTAGGGCGCAAATTCCGATCGCTCTGACTCCGAAAGACATCCTAACAAGATTTGGCTAGTATATTGAAACTCCAACGTCACAAATCCCAGCACTAACGAATCTCTCTGTGAGTATTTTCGCCTCACTTTGACAATATCTTTTCCCACCAGCACTGACAAGCGAGAAGCTGGTTCTCTATCGCCGTAAGCCTCTATTGCTTTGCGATATAAGGCGCGAGTGTCGGCGACAATTTCTTCACGATCGATTAAGCTCGGATCGATCGCCTGCTGCTCTATTTGTCCCCCCAAAACAGCTTCTACTTTACTCCAAGCTATCTCGCTGCCTACTTTCAGGGTATCTATCAATTTGTCAACAACTTGGGCTCGATTTTCATCAAAATTACTTGACTCCGGGCTGTGGGGAATTTGCCGCGACGCTTGTTTTTCTCGTGCTTCGACTGTATTGTAATATTTTTTTGCCCAACTAACTGCTAAGGAAGAAACATTAACGCTCCCCGTCTCGGGAATTTTTTGAGTGTCAGATTCACTAATACCCTGTGTTACAAAACTGTCGCTCTGTTGAACTTCGTCGGTTGCTGGTAAAGACTTCAGAGATACTTGTGAAATACTTGTCATGATAAACCTCGTTTTGTGATAAAGTCGCACCCGATTGATTCCCTCATTTTTAACGTGGTTCACTACAATATCCTACATTTGTAGACTGAAAGTCATCCGCCATTGTGCTTAAAACTGTAAGCTATTTAGCTTGACTGCCTGCATCTTTTATAGGTTGCACGTTAATATCGCTATTGTTGTGCGCTGGATCACAGGGGTATGGCGATCGTTATAGCCTTTTTCAAAAAGGTCAAAAGTCAATCTATTTTAGATTTTAGATTTTAGATTTTAGATTGGGGGATTGAGGGATTGAGCGATACCTCATATTTCGCTCGAACTGCTATACCTTAATTTTTTTCTCTAACTGTCAACTGTTTGCTGTCAACTTAAAAGGGGGAGGGTTTAAACCGATTTTTTGTGATAAAAAAGACTGAAAATAAATTCAACTTGTCTTAAAAGCTGAGAACTAAAGTTTCGTTGACCTTAAAAAAACTGTTGCTTGAAATCTTTTGTCTTTGTTTTGGCTCGTTTTTGTCGATCCCTGCCTTATCAAAGAATCTACCCTACATAACGATCTAACGATAACCTTGATTAATTTATTTCCTTCGGTGAAGCAAGAAATTTATTTTCAGCCTTGCGATTGTTAGAAAACAGTAACACATTCTAAGAGAGGCTTTTATAAATAAATAATTAAATTTATGATGATAGTAAGATTTATGTGACAGTTCGCGATCGCCCTCGGACTACTCGATTCCAGGTTTTTTGATGAATCGATCGCAATTTGTCCGCGTCCATTTGATCGCCCAACCAGCCTTCAAAACCCGAATTTAGATCGACTCGCGTGCCCAATATCAGATTTTATCAACTCTAGCTGCTTCGAGTCCTCTGCCAAAAGTCGGATCGGGCCCACACAACGATAGGATCGGTTGATGGGGCTTTGCGCGGCGATTCTTGCTCGCGATCGCTTCGGCGCACCTCAAAAACACCACGGCCACTACGTCTTTAAGGCATAGCCTTCGGGTAGGATTAGTAGGACGAGAGGAAGTGATAAAATGAGCGCCAGCAATTCAACAGAAATTAAGTTCGGAACCGATGGGTGGCGAGGATTGATTGCCCATGACTTTACTTTTGCCAACGTGCGAAAAGTCACCAGGGCGATCGCCAGTTACCTCGAAACCGCTTACACCAAAGACCGCCCAGTTCTAGTCTCCTACGATACCCGCTTTTTGGCAGACGAGTTCGCCCGCACCTCTGCCGAAGTCTTGGCAGATTTGGGATGGACTGTCAAAGTGGTCGATCGAGATTGTCCGACACCAGTCATCGCCTACAGCGCCAAGCATCTAAACTCCGCAGGCGCTTTGATGTTCACCGCATCGCACAATCCCGCACCTTACTGCGGCATCAAATACATCCCCGACTACGCCGGCCCGGCGACCCCAGAAATTACCGATACGATTGTGGCAAATATTGCTGGTGCTTCTGACGCGCCAGCAATCGGCAGCCACAACGATAAAATCTCCACTTTCGATCCGAAACCCGAATATCTGAAGTTTCTTTATGCCTCGATCGATGTGGAGCGGATTCGCTCTGCTAAATTGAAGGTCAAGTACGACGCTCTCTATTCGACTTCTCGCGGTTATCTCGACGACGTTTTGGAACACTGCGGCTGCGATGTCGAAAGTTTTCACACTTACCGCGACGTGCTGTTTGGCGGCGGAATGCCCGAACCCAAGGGCGAACAGTTAGTCGAGTTGGTGGAAGCTGTTAAAAAGGATTCGGCTGATTTAGGTTTGGCTACCGATGGCGATGCCGATCGCTTTGGTATTGTTGATGAGTTGGGAAATGTCTTGACTCCAAACACTGTGCTGTTGCTGTTGGGCCGTCACTTGGTTAAGAATAAAGGCTTGACTGGGGCGATCGTCCGTACCGTCGCAACTACCCACTTGCTCGACAATATGGCCGCCAAATACGGTTTAACAATCTACGAAACCGCAGTCGGCTTTAAATACATCGGCGAAAAAATGCGGGAAACTGCGGTGCTCATCGGAGGCGAAGAGTCTGGCGGTTTGAGCGTTTTGGGTCACATCCCCGAAAAAGACGGGATTTTGGCTGATATGCTAGTTGCTGAGGCGATCGCCTACGAAGGCAAACCGCTTTCTCAGCTAGTCGAAGAAGCCATCAAAGAAGCCGACGGCCCCCTGTACAACAAACGCTTGGACTTGCACCTAGAGGAAGCCCACAAAGCAGCCGTTTTGGACTCTTTTACCAAGAATCCCCCGACGGAGATAGCGGGTATCGGCGTTAAGGAAATCGGCCGCAAAGACGGCATTAAACTTTATCTAGAAGACGGCGGTTGGGTACTGCTTCGGCCTTCAGGAACCGAACCTTTGATGCGCGTTTACATGGAAACCAACTCTGTGGAAAAAGAAACCAAAGTTGCTGAATACATGGAAAAGGTCATTGCCAAATTAGAACCTGCTTAATTTTCCACCTATTCCAATGCGGGTTTTTTTCCCCTCAGCCTTGAGATTCTAGGGTGCGCCCAGCGCGCACCTTATGTATTATTGAGTCCCTAGTCCTTCGGGTGCGTCAGCAATCATCCGCTTTGTGTGTAGCCAAGATTTTACGACTGACGCACCCTACTACAATAACTAAAATTAATCATCGATACTGCTCGGCCAGTTATATAATTGCAATACAGTCCAACTTGTTAAAGTTTATTTTTATTTTTTTAAATATTTAAAAAAAACTAATTTTTTTAAGTATCTACTTGACTTTTCCTGGGATCTTGTTGTATATTATATAATAATGGGATGGTTGCGAAAATAATATTTTGACACAGATTCCGATTATAAAACAAATATATCACTTAAATTATTAGCTTGTCAAGTCTTTTATGAAAACAATTCCTCTGCTCGGCATTAGTTTTTTAGTAGCAATTTTAGCCAGCGCGATCGGCATAATCTCAGTACAGAACGCCACCCCAGTATCCTTAAACTTTATCTTTTTTAAATCCATACAAATGCCCGTAGGATTAGTATTGGCGATGAGTATTAGTGCGGGACTGATCGGCGGTGCGCTGCTGCAACCGCTGTGGAACCTTTCAGATTCCCAAGGTTCGCGTCCCAAATTTCAGGCAAATTCACAAGACTCCGACACCGCAGAATATTAAGTTAATTTGTTGAATGCTTAGATTGAATACACCTGACCGTCAATCAGCAGCCGAGTAATTCCCTTAGCTAGCAGGTAAGGCGCAGCTTTTTGCAGCATCCGGCCGTCAGGAATTTTGAAAACTCTTTGATTGCGAGTGGCAAATCGGCGCGCTACTCGGTGATTGTCAAATACTGGCAGGGTTTTCTCGCGAATTTCGATCGCCGGAATTTGACCGAGTTCGCCAAAAGCTTTCAGAGGTCTAGTGATTAACTCGGACGCCCGATCGACTACTAAATAGCAAATTTGGGGCACAGATGCTTCGCTTAAAGGCAAAACTTGAATCAGCCCCGTAGCCCGAAACTCGCTCGAATCCCCCGACATCGAACCCAGCAGGCTGGCTTCAAACAGAGAATCTTCATCCTCTAAATCTTCGTCGAAATCGTCCTCGTCGTCCTCGTCGTCCTCATCTAAATCGTCCTCATCTAAATCGTCCTCATCTTCCTCGAAATCGCTAAAATCTTCACCCGCCACCTTTCCTGCCAGCAGCACAGGCTGCTGTTCCCCAGTCACAGCAGCGCTGTCGCTGCGATCAACATCGGTTGATAAAGTATCTGGGAAAGCCGAAACCAAATCCGACTGGGCGGCCGATAAAGAACGCTTTGTGGGAGTCGGCCTCGAATTTGAGGCTGACTTCGGGACAGGAACTGACTCCGACAGGGGGACACCTGCAGGATCGGTTCCGCCCTCAGCAGCCGGTTCAGCAGTCACATCTGTAAGTTCAGAAACGGTGCTGCTGGCGGAGGAACGCTTTTGTTTTTGCTGGACTAGAAATTCGTATTCCGACTCCGACAAAGCGCCCTGAATGATGCGCCTGACTGTCGAACTACTTACTCCGTAGCGCTTTGCTAGAGTGATAGTATTCTCGTCCGACTGTCGGTACAGCCGCAGGAGTTCCCGTTTGTCTGAATCGGAGAGTTTTGTAGGCGTCATGCCAAGTTTTCCAGCAAAAAAATGTGAAAAAACGCAGGAAGTGCGATCGACGAACTGTGATTTTTCATCTTTGATTTGAAATTGAGAGATGCCGGCAAGCGTCAAAAAGCTTTCGCCTCCCCATCGCTTGCTTAGGACACCCCAATCTCCAATCGCTACGCAGTGCGGCGACTCCGCCTACTCTGGCGAGAACGGGTTGAGATGTCATGTTCCAAGATAGCTCCTATTCCGAACAGGATGGCGCTGAAAACAAAAAAGACTTCCAGCAAACTGCCACTTTGATAACTACCCTCAGCTTGAGTGTCGCGCCATTTAAAGTACATATCTGCGACGTAAAGCGAAAAAGTTGCAGCCGCAATCATTCGCCAAGATTGGGAAAAACGTCCTCCCCAAAACGCCAGCAGCAGTGCAGTAGCAATAATCAGCAGAAAAACGTCGCCTACAATGTAAAACAAATTGATTGCATAGGCGTAAGGCGACAGTATTTTGTCAAGTGCTAAAACCCATGCTGGAGCTTTAGTTGGTTCTACTGCTTCTTCCGGTGCCTCTACAGCAGCCGCCGCCGCCGCTCCTTTTGCCTTTGACTTCGACGAATCCAAAGCAGGGGCGGAGGCTGTGGGTTTGGTTGCTGGCTCTGTTTCTGTCAATATTTCTAGACTCGGTGGCGGAGCCATTCCTAGCTGCGCTCTCCAAGAGTTTGGTGCAGCAACCCAGATAGCTACAGCAATTCCGAAGGCTGCAATTCCTGCTAACAAACCCCACTGCCAAATTTCTAAATTCAGCCGCTTTGAAGTCACGGCGGCAACCATGCCCCCAATCAGTAGTACGTAGCTGCCCAAATAAAAGGCATCTGCTGGGGAAACGTCCGGGTTTAACTCGAAATAGAGTTCCCAAATCCCGAACAGCACTCCGCCTATAAAATAGAAGAGCATCCCTAGACCAATGCCCAGCCAAACGTTGCGCCCGCTGACCATGTGCGGGCTTTGCCAGTTTCTAAAACAAACTAAAGCTGCTCCCAGGTATGCCCCGCATTCAAAAACATAAGTGCCGATCGAGTACCAAAGAGGTAAGCCCTCTTCTTGTGAGAGGGGGACGCTGAACAGCAAAAAGAACAGCAGCGCCATTACAGCCCAGACAATTCCCACAATTACTAGGGTCTGAGCTGACAGTAAAGATGCAGATGTAGATGACTTTTCTGAAGTGCTACTCATAGGGATTTCACGAAACCTAACTAGCGGTTGAACCCACCCCATCTCAATTTGTGATTGTAGATGAGGATTCTTTCGCCACATAACCTTTGTCTGACGCTCCCGGAAAAACTGGCGTCCTCAGCGTGCCGTCGGGACTTTTGCCCTCGTACACTCTAGAAAGACTAAGCAAGAATAATATCTATTTACTAATTCGAGGAATTAGTTGTTAGTCGATCTTTTGTCCGGAAATAATAATAGATGATAGAAGTAAGGTCTATGTCTTCACCATTAAGGCTTTTACAGTACCAAATCTATCTCTGAAATCATACCCTCAAATGTTGCTGTCTCTGTTTTTTTTGTTTCGCACTCCCCCAATCAAATCGATGATTGTGGGTGGGGACTGCGATCAAAATTTAGTTAAATTGCCAGACTGTAGGTGGCACCAAAACCGACTCAACAATTTAGTTGTCCGTACAAGTTGGCAATCCCACCTGTATATCGCGTACCCCCTACAGCGCAATTATTTCAGCTTAAGTATCTGCTGCCAATTGTCTGAGCAATTGTCAAAGATTTTTTATGCTGCAATCCACAACTTGTTGAGGGCTGATTGTTTCAGCCAATCTAAAAACTGAGTGCGATCCGGTGCTGGCATATCTTGCAGCACATCGCTCACTCCCTCAGCGAAGCCCGTATCACCAAAATATGATTTGCCCAAACGGTGGAGTTCTTGCAATAAGGTTTTGAGATGTTGCTCTTGCCAAGGGGGCACCTTATGATTTTGCAAGGGACTAACGGTCAGCCAATTTTTGATCGCATCAGCCGAGTCTGCCTGGGGGAAGTTGCCCTGCTGAAATATCTTGGCGATATCTTTCTGAAACGATGCGGCTTGCCTTGCGCCTAAGAGGTCTTCTACGTCGAAGTAAACAGCTTGGAGCAGCAGCAGGCAACCCTGCGCGAACAGGGGTGATGACGCAGATTCTGTACCTGCTTGTTCTTCACCCGCAAGCTGATCTAAACGGACTTTTCCCCAGACGCTATATCTATCCGGCTCTTCTAGCAGAACGCAGGCTTTGCCTCGGTTGTCGGTTAAGTCCCGCCACAAGGCTCTGGCGTCTTCTGCTTGTTTGCCGTTGAAGGCGCTGATCAGGCGAAAAGTCTGCCCCTGATAATTGAGAATGGGAATTTGTTGATCCCGTTTTGGATGTTGATAATTGGTTATTTCAACGTCCTGCCGTTTCAGAATAAACATGACACTGCGATTTGACTCCTGTCATGGCCGAGGTGCTGTGCTTGTGACGTTCCCCTAGCCTTTACGGTTTTGGGGATTCTTGATTTAATGAGTCCACTGACATTAGCAGGATTGCCCTCCTCAAGCGTTGCGATCCTTTTTTGGTGACGCTCCTACTCTGAATCAAAGATTACAGCGTAGGCATCTGAGTCCTGTTAAGGATATCGAGATCTTCCTTCGAGGTACTCCAAAATGTTTCTCTCGCTCGGCGTTTTATAGTGAGGAACACATCCAGCCCCACTGTTTTTGCAGTATATCAAAGATTGTTTGTTCAGGCTGTGAAGGTTTTCCTGTCCTACGCCTTCGGCGGGCTACGCCAACGGAATCGGTCAACCTTCCATCCAACACACAAACCAGGCTTTCATCCCACCCGCCTATCAAAGGTTAGGTCGTGGGGATTCCCACGCCCGCTAGCTAAGGAAAATTCCCCGCGCACCAGCGACTGCTGTACTGGCAACGCTTGATTTTCGCGATCGTACCGATCGGGCGATCGACTATTTTGCTTTGATGTCGTAGAGGAACCTTATATATTGGCTCCGTACCATCAGGGATTTGCACCTGAGTCTTTCACTCCTAGTTCTACCACATTTTGATCAAATATCAAGTTGAGCCGAATGTTACCAAACATCGCTCATGAGCGACAAGTTAGTCACTGAGGCTCGACTTGTGCCTAAAATCAGGAGACTAGATCTGGTTTTTTGGTAATACGATCGCTCCTATTGTCTTGGTTTTTGACCTTTGAGCGATCGCCCTCGATGCCCTATTTTCCTAGTTCAAACCGATTTCTGCATAAATTATCAGATATTTACTTGCTCGATCGCACACTGCACCGATACAATAATATTGTTAGCGATTTTTTGAGTTGGGTGCGTAACTCAGTTGGATAGAGTAGCTGCCTTCTAAGCAGCGAGCCGCAGGTTCAAGTCCTGCCGTACCCGTTAGACAAACACTATACACAGCAATGGTTTCAGGCGATTCTTGTCTGAATGGCGATCCTGGCTCAAACCTTATTTGTCGTGCATTTGTTCCGCATTCGGTCATCCCGCACTAAGTCAAATCTGTAAAAAAGTCCCGCCTGCCCAACTGCGACCCATTTTCCCGCTTCCCGATCGACACTACCCATCCCAGCATCTGTTGGTCGTCGGTGTATTATCATAAAAAGACCATCATGTCAATAGCCTGTCGCCGGCAAAGTTCAAACAGCGACCGCGCCCAGTTGTGGGCCGAGTAGCCCTCAAGAGTTATCCTTAATAATCAGGCTAGTTTCCGACAGGTTTGGATAATGATCCCAGCAAATATATTGTATATTCCCCAAGATTTAATGCTATTGCTCTACGACACCGCGATCGATCGATTAAAGCCCCTATTAGCCCAAGCAACCGAAATGCCACTAATTGCATCGGACAATACGGCAACAATTGCACTCTTATTGCTTTCTGTGGGAATTCTGGCTTGGGGATTTTATCGCGCCAAAGATCAAGGCAAACTGGGAATTTTGGCTTGGTTGCAGTCAGTGGCGCTGATGACTCCTTGGCTGCTGTTCTTTGGTTTGTTCGCCGCCGGGATTTACCTCAATCTAGTGGCAGTATTGTTGCTGCTGGTGGCATCCACAGGATTGTACATTTATCTGGGCCGGCAATTGCGTCAGGCTGCCTTGGATGCAGTGCTAAAGTCGCGCGATACTGCCCAAGTAAAGCCCCAAACCGACGGTTTCTCGCCCCCCGACGCGCAGCCGACATCAGCCAAAGAAACGATTAAAACCGTCACCTCGCCACCAGGAACCAATGAAGTAGAAATAATTCCCGTTCCTGTTGAAGACCTCAAGGCAATTCAAGGCATTTTTGGTATCGATACTTTCTTTGCCACAGAAACAATTCCCTATCAAGATGGGGTAATCTTGAAAGGCAATCTCCGGGGAGACCCCGAACAAGTACACTCGCGTTTGACCGCAAGTTTGCAAGCAAGATTAAACGATCGCTACCGCCTATTTTTAGTAGATAATCAGGATGAAAAGCCGGTAGTTATTATCTTGCCGAGCACAAATGACCCGCAGCCAACTACCGTATCTCAAAAAATCCTAGCAGTCGTGCTACTGCTGGCAACAATTGCTACTAGCTTGGAAACTGGCGGTTTGCTGCTAGGTTTCGATTTCTTTGGTTCGCCTAGTCGATATCTAGAAGTTCTGCCAGTGGCGGCGGGAATTTGGGCGGTTTTAGGCTCGGGGGAAATTGCTCGCCGAGTGGTGGCAAATCAATACAATGTTGGCTTGAGTTGGCCGTTTTTTATACCAACTTTGCAGATTGGTTCTTTTGGGGCGATCGACCGTTTTGAGTCGCTGCTTCCCAACCGTAAAGTTTTGTTTGATATCGCTTTTGCCGGATCGGCGGCTGGGGGAATAGTTTCTCTCCTAATGCTGATTACAGGTTTGCTGCTTTCTCACCCCGGCAGTTTGTTTCAAGTTCCTGCAGAATATTTCAAAGGGTCGGTTTTGGTGGGGGCTTTGGCAAAAGTGGTTTTGGGTTCGGCACTGCAGCAGCCGATTGTTGACGTTCACCCGCTGGTAGTTATCGGTTGGTTGGGCTTGGTAATCGTGGCGCTTAATTTGATGCCTGCAGGACAGTTGGATGGGGGTAGAATTATACAAGCAATCTACGGCCGCAAAATTGCCAGTCGCGCGACTTTGGCGACGTTTGTAGTGCTAGCGATCGCTTCTTTAGTTAATCCCTTGGCTCTATATTGGGCGATCGTGATTCTGATTTTACAACGGAATCTGGAGCGGCCGAGCCTCAACGAACTGACTGAGCCTGATGACGCTCGCGCGGCTTTGGGTTTGTTAGCTTTGTTTTTGATGATTGTTGCGCTTTTACCGTTGACTCCGGCTTTGGCTGGCCGTTTGGGAATCGGGAACTAACAGCAGCCGCCGGTCTTTGGTAACAGGCTCTGGCGTTGCAGTAAATTAGTCAAATCTAGGAATTGGGCGATCGAACTGGGGAACTGAAGGCGACAGTATTCCTAACTACTAATTTCCAATTAAGGGCGCGGCCCCTAGCAATTTATCTTTTACCGAAACTAGATTATTGAACAACCCAAAATTTGTTTAAACTCGATCGATCGAGTAAAAATAACTTATCTCAACAGCTAGGATAAAGTCATGGCTAATCAACTTCCTCCTATATTGGTAACTTTTGATGCAGATGTTTTGATAGCTGGCAGAACCCAAGTGTGGCAAGAATATGCCAAGGTGGGAACTTGCTATATCCCGGAAGTAGTGTACGACGAAATTGATCGTCTTACCGGCGAAGCGGTGGAACCGGCTATCGAACAAATCGCTAGGGAATTTATGCGCTTTTTTGCCGAAAGCGGCTGGATTGCAACTGACGCTCAAGAGACGCACCGAGGTCTCGAACCTTCGATCAAAAATCAAAGCAAGCAAGCAATGCTAGTGGTGGCGACCGCTCAGTGCGTTTACGGTTTGGCTCAGGAACACCCGGAGGCTTTGTTGATTTTTGTGTCAAACAGCCAGCCTCTACTGAAGCGGCTGGCTTCTGTGGGGGCTGCGAATCTCTGCGGGATTACTGGGGCGATGCTGTTAAATTGGGCGAGGAAAGGGGAACGCCCGCCGGCGGTGACTCAGCAATTGCAAAGTTTGATGCGTACCCTCGCCGATCGCCAATCGACTCAGCGCTCTAACAGCAGAATTCAGGATGCTGCTGTGGGTAAAACCGGGACTTCTGCTAGCAAGTTAACGGGTATGCGCGGCACTTCTGAGTTGAATTCGCCGATCGCTTCTACTAAAACTAATCACACGGGTTTCACTGGGAACCGCAGTGCGACTGGGCGCGCCAAAAAGCCGCCGCGCAGTCGCGAGGAGTCTAGAGATTACGAGCCGGCTGTATATCGGATGAAACATATTACGCCGCCGAAAAAAAGAGATAGCGGTTTTTTGTATGGTGCGTTCAATTTTTTGGGAGCGTTATTTTTCTTGATGGTAGCGGTGGGTATTTTGTGGCGAGTATTTGATGTTAGGGGTTTTAGAAAGACTTTTGTGCCTGCTCTACCGCAGCCTGTGCAACAATTTATTAAGTCGATCGACCCTAAGTAATCCACAGTGCCACTCTTTTAACAATGTTAAACAGGAACGAAATAATTGGTCAATTTGCCTATGTTATTGCGAGTTGTGCCTATGCTTTAGTGTTTTTTGTGCTTCTTCCCTTCACACAGTATGATACGCCACCGCTTTTGATTGTTGCAATGGCGATCGGCCTGATTGTAGCAATGAATTGGCTGCTGTCTTCATCGTTGCTAACTGGGTGGAGTTTGGTGGCTGCATTATTTGCTTGTCAGCTCGTACTGATATTGTTTGGTATCGTGTTTCTGGGAGATGGGCTGGTACTGCCAAGTTGTTTGTTTTTCGGAACTATGATAGTAGGAGTTGCCAGCCTTTATACCAATTTTTCGCCACAAAAAACTCTGCTAATGGTGGGTTTTTTGACGGTATTTTTTATGGTTTTAATGTACTTATCCGTGATTGGCGGCTATGCGCTAAAAGGCAAAAATCCGTTTGATGGTTCTTCTACGCAAATGCAGCCGCTGTTGAATCAAAGGGTAGAAATTATTACCGACAATCCCAAACAATTGTATTTGAATGGCCAAACTGGGGAACTCACGCATATTAACCGTTATGAGGTGACAGTGAAGCTAGATGATGAGACATTGATATGGCCTTATGTCTATGTTTGGTGGCAGGATATCAAGGCTGCTAACGAACAGAAACCTTCAACAGTTGAGAGTTGAAGCAAATATTGGATCTTAGTCTTTAACAACGGTGAAAAACCAGGTTTCATCGGCCCTGGTGTGTCATATCGCGGGCGATAGATTAACCGCAGTAAGATTCGATCACCCGTGCGGATTTTGTTGACAGATTTGGGGCGGCGGGGAGCATCTCTGTTTTGCAAAAAGCATTTTTTTTATTATAGTGCGAGCGTCCCCGCTCGCGTATTGTACAACCCGCGAGCGGGGACGCTCGCACTATAGCAAAACTGAGATGATCCTGGGCGGCGAGGCATCCTTGGGCTTTGATATCGTGTCTGCACTACGAACGGTTTTTGTTACTATCGGCGATCGCTCGTGATATGATTGTTTGTTGACAAAAAATTTAAATTCCAATTAGATCGCGAGTATTGTCCACTGCATTAACTGCTGCCACTCAGGAGATTGAGCTAATAAATCTGCATCGAATTCATTCCCCGCATCCCGCGAAAATTCGGCAAAACAGTCCGCCCAATTAATGACTGTTTCCACAGGCAAATAAGGCGTATAATTCCAAGAACGCTGCAAAAACTCTACCATCTCAACAGAATGCCCGGTGCGGTGCAAATACCAAGCAATCCAAACTAAGGTACTGTACTTAATTTGCTTTTCCAACAAACGTATTTTATCGGGCAATTCGGGGCGGGCAAAAAAATTGTCCGTGACGGCGGCGAGGGATTTAGCCTGCGGTAAACCTTTGTACATGGCGCTTTGTTCGTGCTGGCGGTAGCAAACAGTTATTTCCTGCAGCCAATCTGCTTCGCATCCCATTAAGGCTAAACGCAGCACTAAATCTGTATCTTCTGCTGGGGGAAATCGAGGGTCAAATCCGCCGGCGCGCTCTAACCAATGGCGGCGAAATACCATCGCACTCGGTAATACTGGTTTCCACCGCAGCCACATTTCTAAGTCTAATTTAGGGACGTTTTGCCAGGGTTTGACATCTTTTATTGGTTCGCCTATACTGTTGACTTGACGCCAGCCGCTGTGGACTATTCCTAGATTTGGTTGGGCTGCAAATACAGCGATTTGTGCTGCTATTTTGTGGGGTAAAAAGTAGTCATCTGCATCGAGAAAGGCGATGAATTCTCCTCGGGCTAGCTCGATACCGCGATTTCTGGCGATGGAAACTCCTTGATTTTGTTGGTGAATGTAGCGAATTCGATCGCCATATTGCTCTAAAATTAATCTGGTGTCGTCTCGGGAACCGTCGTCTACTACAATAATTTCCCAGTCTGTATAGGTTTGGTGCAGCACGCTATCTACGGCTTGGCAGATGTAAGCTGCACAGTTGTAAGCCGGAATTACCACGCTTACCTGCGGGGTTTGATCGCTCATAGTTAAAATATTAAGTTTGATGGATTATAGCAATTCGAGCGAAAGATGAGGTATCGATTTCTCAATCCCTCAATCCCCAATCTCTCATTCTGTTAACCGCAGATTTCAAGCGGATTAACACTGATGGACGCAAATAATTCAATCTTGTTTGCGATTCAGTGCAACTCAAGTCTAATGACTGATGGCTGTCACGGTTGAGAGCTTGCTTGCGGCCTAAATGCTTGTAGAGTGCGCCCGAGGCTGATCCACGCGATCGCCCGCGATACTTTTTAAGCAGAATTTTGGTTCAAGAATTTGCTAAGGTAAGTTGGTGCGAATTGAGTAAATCGTGGTGGCGCGTGGCTAAAGGGCTGCGATCGCCCTTTGCCTTCAAATACTTATCAGCTATTTGCAAAACCTGTTCTGGACTCGCCGGCTTGCTCAAGAAATCGGAAGCACCTGTTAATTTTGCTCGCGTGCGGTCAATTATACTGGCTTGACCTGTCAAAAACACGATCGGAGTTTCCCGAAAAGCCGGTGTTTTTCGCAAAAAATTGCACAAAGCAAAGCCGCTTGTATTCGGCATCAGCAAGTCCATAAAAATTAAATCAGGCTTGTGTTTGGCAATAATGCCCACTCCCTGCATCGGATCTTGAATTTTTAGGACTCGATACCCTGCCGGCAATAAAATTTGCTCTAAAAATTCGCAGACTGTGGGACTGTCATCGATACAAGCAATCAAAGGGCGGCCGGGGCGGGCGATCGCCGCGGCAAGGCGCCACTGTTCTATCGGCGATGGCAAATCTGGTACTGTGCGGAAATTTACTAAACCTTGCTTGATGTAATTAACTAAAGCCCGAGTTGCCACGGTGACGCACTGTTTTTTCTTAAATGCAATATCCCAAAGAGTATTTTCGCCGTTAAATACGTTAGCCAAAGCTATCAAAGAATTAGAACTAAATCGATTTTTATCCAAGTCGGCAGACGCTTTTAAAAGCGGTGCTTGTTCTGGATCTACCAGCCACAAACCCATTGCTTTCCACTGCTGCCAAATTTGTTCTGTAGAACACAAAATTTGCTCTACTTCCGTTACGGACAGCATCAAAGCAGAGATCACTTTAGAAAAATATTTTGAAGAGGGACGCCACTCCCGGCGCAAACCCGATTGACCGATCAGAGCAAAGAACACTTCGGAAACGCTGCTGCGGACGATCGCCTTAGCTTGTTCCAGACTCATTTCGCTGTCTGCTATCCCTCGTTGAAGCAGTTGATATTCCCAAAGTTCCCCAGCATCGAGGTCTCGAAGATCGACTTGAAAGTTGCGACAGTGTTGCCCGATCGCCCTGTACCAGCGCCTCGCCCTGTGCGCTCCTCCTGTGGCATAAACCAAACTACCCCGAAAAAAGTAAAGTTGCCACTGTTGTTCTCCTTGCTCTAACAGGAGTTTTCCAGTTGCTTGTTTCTGGCCGAGGACGGCTATAGTATGGGACAACATTTTGTATCCGATTGCGGTAGCAGACATATCAACTCGCATCCCCTGTACTCTGTTTGTACCATTATATAGCTGCTGAGTTGTGAAATATAACAGTAATATTACTGAATTTTACTCATTTAAAAAAACTTTATGCTGCTAATTTAACCGCCTCATATCATGTCAGATAGATTACCATAACAAAAACGAATATGTGCTGACAAGAGTGCGATCGATCCGTTGCATACTCTTGTCCGCACAGATCCAATCTTATTGTTGTCAATAGACAGGACACGAGATCAGGTAGCGATACCAGTTCCCTCAAATAATGGAACTCCTTTGTCAGTGTCTGAAACGGGAGCGTCTCAGCGCAAGCATTTATAGTGCGAGCGTCCCCGCTCGCTCCTGCGTACAATACGCGAGCGGGGACGCTCGCACGCTCAATAAAAAAATGCTTTTTGCAAAACTGAGATGCTCCCTCTGAAACCCTTAATTTATCAGCCATTTTCAAATTTTCAATCTCAAACTTGTAGGGCGACTTGTCCGAGGAGCATAGCCGAAGGAAGTCGAAGTATTTCAAATGGTACGATTCCCCTCGGGAGTGTTAGCCATGAGGGTGCAAAGCCTCTTGTCGCACTAATTAATAACTAAAATTATGCTGATAACTAAAAACTAATTTTCCTCGTTATCTTTGGGAGGTACTGGATCGTAACCCCCTGGATGAAAAGGATGACAGCGCAAAATCCGCTTAACGGCGATTGAACTGCCGCGGACTGTCCCAAATCTTTCTATTGCTTCGATCGCGTATTGCGAACAAGTGGGCTGAAACCTACAGGCGTTAGGCAAGTAAGGAGAAATCACCATTTTGTAGCATCGAATTAATCCGATCGGCAATGCTTTCACAATTTTTACCTCAGCGCTGGATTAAATTAATCGCAAAATCTTGTCCTGTCCACATATTTTTATTGTTACCTCTTGGATAACTAAATCACAATTTGAGGAGACAATATGGTACTTGTTTCGGAGTTTGCTACTTGACCGATACCTAAAAAATTACCATCTCGATCGTAAACTTGCAAGGGATAGGGAGGTTCGGGTATTAAGTTTGCGGGGGGATTGTTGCTACTTTCCTCCTCTTCCCCGATCGGCGTTTCAGGAATGGGGAGGCGCTGTCCTTGAAACCAGCGTTTGGTATATTCAGGAGAAAGGACGATCGCGCCTAGGTGTCCCAAAACCGCCGAGGGCAAAATCGGGCTGAATGTATTCTCCTGTATTTGCAGTTCCAATTCTGCAAAAGTGAGACTTTGGTCGATCGAGAAACCGCTGCTTTCGGTACGAGTCAAACAAGCCAAAGTACCGCCTGCATTCAACAGTGCGCCCAAGTCCCGCGCGATCGCCCGAATGTAAGTACCGGGCCCGCAGGCGATCGACAAATCCAACTCAGGAAAATCCCCCGGCCGCCAATCCAAGATTTCCAGCCGAAAAACCTCAACATTTCTAGCAGCAACTTCCAGAGTTTCGCCTTTTCTAGCTAACTCATAAAGGCGTTTTCCTCCCACCTGAACCGCACTAAAACTCGGCGGAAACTGCTCAATTTTTCCCATAAAATTCGGCAGTGCAGCTTGGACTTTTTCTAAACTCAAATCCGGCACCGGTTGAGAATGGATAATTTCTCCTTCTAAATCGTCTGTAGCGGTAGTTAAACCAAACCGAATCGTACCTCGGTAAGCTTTATGGTGTTGGAGAAATTGCAGCAGTCTGGTTGCTTTCCCCAGGGCGATCGGCAAAACGCCAGTCACTGCAGGATCGAGGGTTCCTCCGTGTCCGACTCGCTTGAGTTGCAATATTCGGCGCACTCGCCCCACGCAGTCGTGAGATGTCATGCCCGCAGGTTTGTTGAGATTGAGAAAACCGTCAGTAGTCATTAGTTATTAGTCAGTAGTTATTAGTCAGTAGTCAGTAGTCAGTAGTCAGTAGTCAGCAGTCATTAGCATTTTGTAGGGGCGGGTTTAGCTAAAGATATATGATACAAATGACTAAAAAAATGGCAAAACCCGCCTCAGTCAGTAGTCAGTAGTCAGCAGTCATTAGTCAGCAGTCATTAGTCAGCAGTCATTAGTTATTAGTTATTAGTCATCAGTCATTAGCATTTTGTAGGGGCGGGTTTAGCTAAGGATATATGATACAAATGACTAGAAAAAGGGCAAAATCCGCCCTCAGCCCGTAGTCAGCAGTCAGCAGTCAGTAGTCAGTAATCATTAGCATTTTGTAGGGGCGGGTTTAGCTAAAGATATATGATACAAACGACTAAAAAAAGGCAAAACCCGCCTCAGTCAGTAGTCAGTAGTCAGTAGTCATTAGTCATCAATCATCATTCATTAGTTATTAGTCAAAAAGAAGTTTAGCAGCGAATTTTTTAACAAATTTAAGGGATAGATGGAAGAAGGTAGAAGGAAGTTGACAACTTTTGAGATGTCTTGGTTACTGACAACGCGCAAGCCTTGCATGAGTTAAAAACTTCAACATTAAAAACTTCAGATTCAAAAGTACCCGCAAGCTCAATTCCCAATTCCCGATTCCCGATTCCCAATTCCCAATTAAAAAATAAAGTCCGCCCGAGGGATAGAAGTAACTCCCAATACAGTAGCCAGAATTTCCTTGCTGCTTGTAAGCTGAATAACTGTACTCGTCGAAGTTCCAGATCCAGCGAAAATATTGAGTTCGCCAAAGGTGAGGCCGGCACTCAAGCGAATTTTATCAGTACCAACAGTAAAATCGGTAATCACATCGCCATCTGCAAAACGCCCGATCGCAAAAGTATCATTTCCAGCGCCGCCAGTTAAAGTATCTCTGCCGCGATCGCCCGACAAACAATCATCGCCAATACCGCCAAACAGCGAGTCGTCACCAGCACCCCCAAACAGGGTATCATCGCCCGCGCCGCCCAACAAAGTATCGCTGTCTTGGTTGCCAAACAGCAAATCATTGCCCTCGTCGCCGCTTACCGAGTCAGCACCTTTGCCGCCGTAGACAGTATCGTCGCCCGCGTTGCCGAAAACACTGTCGCGGGCTGAACCGCCGAACAGCAAATCATTGCCCGCGTCGCCTGAAATTGAGTCGTCGCCGTCGCCGCCGTAGAGGGAATCGTTTCCCCCCAAGCCGAAAATGCTGTCAGGCCCGCCCAAACCGAATATCAAGTCAGCGCCCCCAGTACCGCTGAGGGAGTCGGGGCCGCTGGTGCCATTCTTAGCGTTAGCTGCCCCTCCGGGGCTGGTACCACCGCTGCTGGGGGTTGGGGTTGTGATGATGATAATGTTAGGTACTGCTGATGGCATGATTTGGCACTGTGGTAGAAATTTGCCATTCTAACTTAGCTTAAAAGCCGGAGTTATCAGCTCGCCAACCGCCCAAATGAGAAATATCGATCGCACCTGCGACAGCATAAGATTCGCACAAAAAGCCCTGCACCGTGGAGCCGTCCTCCAACATTAGCGTACCGATTCCCAGCGGCGGCTTAATTTGAGCGACAAATCGGCCGAAAGCTGCGATCGACAACTCCCAAGCTTCCACCTTGGTAAAAGCAGCGGGAACCCGCCCCTAGCCTGCGGTATCGGTATCCAGAGCATTTTGGGTGCGATCGGCCTTCTTCTGCTATTGGAGAGGGGATGGGGCGATCATTATTTGATTATTAACAGATGTAGGGTGCGTCACCTGCGTTAATAGATAGTTTGAGCAAAAAATGGTAAGGTGACGCACCCTGCTACTACGGCTAAGTTGAAATCTCAGCCATAGTTCTTCATCCCAAAGTATGATAGAGTCAATGTATTACACAATCCTTAAATACTACCATAGTTAAAAATATTGAAGCTGAGGTTATGGCATTGCCAAAGCACTCTTAAGCAATATTGCTATCGCGACCCCTAAAACACTTGGGACCAATTAGTGAAATCGATCCAAAAGCTGCATCCATCTGGAGTGAAGAAGCCCAAATGCGCGATCGAGAAATGGATGGCGATCGAGTTACTGGTATTCCTGCTGAACAGGTGTTTGATAAAATTAGTGGGTTTCTGTAATGAAAAACGATGCTAGTAATGAATTATAATGTTAAAAGTTTACTAACTTGAATTTGGAGATTACCTGTATGCCCTACCATAAATTAAGTGGTGAAGAAATTACCCAACGAGGTAAAGAACTCTATGAGAATATTATCCGTACTCAAGTAGAGACACCGGAGAATATTGGCAAGATTATTTCAATTAATGTTGAGACGGGTGAATATGAAATTGGTGAGGATTTGGTAGTAACGAGTGGTAAGTTACAAGCTAAACAGGCTGATGCACTAATTTGGGCGGAACGGATTGGTTTTGATGCAGTTTACGCCGTTGGTGGTACATTAGTCAGGACGGTATAATGATATATAAATCAGCTAGTAATATAAAAATAACTTCTAGGAGGCTATAAAGATGACAACCATAACTAACGAACAAACAGCGATTATCCGTACAGAAAGAGGACTGACGATCACAGGTACGCGCATCACGATCTACGACATCATGGACTATGTAACGGCTCAATATCCGCCTAAGTTTATCAGAGGATTGTTTGATCTAACAGAAGAACAAATTAACGCGGCTTTAGCTTACATTGAGGCAAATCGCGATACTGTTGAAGCTGAGTATCAAATGGTTCTTAAGGAAGCCGAAGAACTGCGGCTGTACTACGAAGAAAAAAATCGCGATCTGATTGCCAGAATTGCAGCCCAGCCACCAAGACCCGGAACGGAAGCTATTCGAGCAAAACTTCAAGCAGCCAAGGCAAAGTTGAAGTCTCAGCCATGAATTTTTTAGTCGATCATAATTTAAGAGGACACGCCGTACTTCTCTCAGGTAGCATTTTGAGTGGTGGCTGGCTGGATTGGCTACTCCTTCGATTTATCACCTTTGACGAAATGGATTTGCCGATCGATAGTGACGATCGGGTAGTTTGGCAGTTGGCTCAATCAAACCAAATGATTTTGTTGACAGCGAATCGGAGTATGAAGGGCGAGAACTCTCTGGAACAAGTGATGCGCGAGGAAATTACTTCTACATCATTACCCGTGATTACTATTGGCGATGCTGACCGCTTGTTGAATGACTCTGAATATCGGCAGCGTTGTGCAATTCGTCTGGTTGAAATTGTACTCGATCTTAATATTTACATGGGTGTAAGTCGGCTTTTCATCCCATGAGGCGGGATCGAGATTGTTCCAGAAGCGCGATCGCCATTCTATCATAACGTCATCAGCTAAAAATCCCAAAAGGAGATTGCTTTAATATGTTAACTAAATACATCCAAGCTGCAATGAAGCAAGCTAAGTATGAAATTTTCCCTGATGATGGGACTTTCTACGGAGAAATTCCTATCTGTGAGGGAGTCTATGCAAATGCTCTAACTCTCGAAGTTGCCCGTGAACAATTGCAAGAGGTATTGGAAGACTGGATCTTACTTAGTCTCACCCTGAATCTTCCTTTACCTGTCCTTGATAATATCGACCTTACAGTTACCAAGGAAGTTGCCTGATGCCTCCTTTAAAACCAATCAAGCGTCGAGACTTAATTTATTATCTGAAACAACTGGGATTTGACGGCCGATATTCGGAAAAAAGGCATCAGTTTATGTTGAAAGATAGCCTTCGTGTCACCATCCCCAATCCTCATCAAGGCGATATCAGTGCCAATATTTTAGCAAAGATTTTGGGACAGGCTAAAGTTGAGATTAGTGATTGGGAGAACCTCTAAAGTTGAGAGGGTTTTGTCAATTATATTAAATAAAAGGATCGCCCTTTTTCTGCTACTGGGTTATGAGAGGGACGATCGCACTTCTGGGAGTTGCGAGTAATCAGTAGTTCTTCATCCCAAAGTATGATAGACTTAATGTATCAGAAAGTCCTTAAATACTACGATCAATATAGTGTTTGAAAAGTGATATTCATGTTGAAAAAATTAAAAATCATTACTATTTCAACTTTTATGGCGTTAGGAACAGCTACGCTAGGTTCTACTGCACCTCTCCCAAGTCCTAATAATCAAGGGGATTATACGGGAAGATCTTATCATACTTCTTGGGAAGTAGTAGACCCAGACCCAAAGGGGTTAAATTGTCGTATGAATTCTTCTTTTGAAGAATTTATGCGTGTTGACAACCGCACTCCATTTGATGTTTTTAATTGGTCTGT
>Ga0335395_10000396_pt1 | contig 27811 bp, 23 predicted proteins | sample MAT02_FD_205744 | JGI IMG/M metagenome (GOLD analysis project Ga0335395, IMG submission 205744) | Freshwater microbial communities from Lake Fryxell liftoff mats and glacier meltwater in Antarctica - MAT-02 (spades assembly) (version 2) ... | reverse complement strand
TGGACGCACGATTTGCCATAATGGAGAGAGATATTTTGGTTTGTAAGGCAATGATCTATATATATATTGCCTTACAGATTTTTTTTTGCTCACTTTTTCAGTGCCATTGGACTTTAGTCCTCACTACCAACCGATCATCGTGATTTTACTGGAGATGATTTGATTTATAAGATTCGATATCTATGGGAATTGCTTAACTCAAAAATATAAAACTTTGTCTTTTTAAAAGAATATTTTTTTTTGCTGGGGCGTTGCTCCGACAGCGCCCAAAATATGCCATCTCAATGTCGATGACCTGATTGGTGGTAGTATGCTAAGATATTCCAAAACCACGCGGTAATTAAGTGGACAAACTTGAGACAGACATAGAGGCAATTTGCTCTGAGATTGAGGCATTGCGTCGGGAACGCCAGCAGCTTAGCATTGGCGCTGCTGCTCCTGTAGGCGATTCGCCCCAGGCGATCGCCGATGCTTACCGCCGTCACGCCAGGGAAACTGCACAAGTGTCGGCAGAAATCAAGGGGATAGATGATGCGATCGCCGCTTTGTCGGCTCAACTGAACCAAACACAGCAGCAGTCGATCAAGTTGCAAAGAATTAGTCCGATGGAGGAGCAGGTTGAAGAAGGAAGAACCCTCGCTCGCGGACACGCGGAACGGATTAACAAACTGGCGGGGGAATTGGCGGCGGAAGTGAAGGGACTCAAAGCCATCGCTGACCAAATTAGCCCCAGCTATTGGCAGGTTTATTATAAGCCTTTTATTACTGGTTTCAAGAGTATTTCTGTTCCGTACGTGCGATCGGACGGGGATGTTTGGACTATTGTCAATCGAGTAGTTTGAGAGGTTGCGGGAGCAGAAATTGGAAGTACCCAAGACAAGTTTTTTCTGTCCCTATTCCTCTACATTAACCGCGCAATAGTTGCTTAATAGTGCCGACCAATTCTTGAGGGTGAAATGGCTTGGCGATATAAGCGTCTGCTCCTTGTTTCATTCCCCAGTAGCGATCGAACTCTTCGCTTTTGCTGGAACACATTACCACTGGCAAATTCTGAGTTTTGGGGTCGCTCTTGAGTCGGCGACAGACTTCGTAGCCGTTCATCCGCGGCATCACGATATCCAGAACGACTAAATCCGGGCGGTTGGCCTTGATTTGCTCTAGAGCTTCTACACCATCACTAGCTACCGTGACGTTGAGTCCTCTACCTTTGAGCAAGTCGGCGATCATCTCCCGCAGAGTGACGCTATCATCAACAACCATAACTGTACTCATAGAATAATCCCTACCAAGTTTCTGGGTTGAAACGTTCACATTAACGTTTGCATTAACGTTCGCCTTCAAAGGTGTCTTTGCCTGATTGAGATTACGCTCTGCTAGATGTAGTTTACCCACTTTTGCTCATTTCCCAATCATTTTTTGAATAAATATCTCGAAATAAAGATCCGCGTAATCTCGGTTGACACACGAGGCTCTGTCCGTTAGTCTATCATTTTCTTTCTCAAATGGTAGTTTTGTCAAAAAATCAGAGTGCACCTTGAGTTGCCCAATTTCCGATCTAGTTCAGGCGGGGCTGCGCCGCCTGCATCAAAATTTGTCTATTTTTGATTATTTGTGCCTAAAACCGATATTTTTTGGTCGTAGAGCGTCTCTAAACCCACCGGGCGCTGCCGATAGCTATGACGGTCGTTTTTGCAGCCGTTAGCAACGATTCCCAAGACGGAAGCTCCCGAAATTTTTAATTCTTCTAAAACTCTGCGAACTTGCGATCGGTCTGTTTTCCCAATTTGCACGACCATAATCGTAGCATCTGTGTGAGCCGCGATCAAATGCGCGTCTGCCAAACCTCCTAGCGGTGGTGTGTCATAAATTACTAAGTCAAAAAATGCTTGAAATTGCTCCATCAGATACTGCATTTTTTTGGAAGAAAGCAGCTTGATCGGATCTGGGGGAATTTGACCGGCGGTGAGTACGAACAAATTGTCTTGGTTGGGCGATCGTTGAATTGCATCGTTGAGACTGAGATCGGTCGAGATGGCATCGCCCAACCCGCGCACGTTCGGCAATCCTAGCTTAGCGTGGAGTTGCGGGCAACGCAAATCTGCATCTACTAACAATACTCGCTGTCCGACTGCCGCTGCTGTGGCCGCCAAGTGCAAAGCTACTGTCGATTTGCCGTCTCCGGCTACCGCTGAACTCACTAAGAGCGATCGAATTGTCCTACCTGCACTCAGCAAGTGTATGTTCGTGTAGAGCGATCGAAATGCTTCTAAAAATTGATAGTCCAAGTCGCTAAAAAGACTTGGCCCGAGCATCGGAACAGTGGGTTGAGCTTCGCCCAGTTCCATAACTTCTACTTTCGAGTTCGATCGAGCTGATGTGAGTTTCCTCGATCGGACTGGCGGTCGGCGCTTGGCTTTTTTGCTAAACGGAATCACCCCGATGACAGGCAATCTTGTGGCGATTCTCAGTGCTTCTGGAGTGTGGAAAACAGTATTTAGTACCTCTACGAGCAAGCCGACGGCAATGCCCAGCAGACCGCTTAAAATCACTGCCAGCGCTAACTGTTTTTTGGTTTGTTTGACAGTAGATGTTATATATTTGCCGAATTTATCTAGCGGAATTTCAGGAGGATTGATCAGCACCCAAGGTATTTGCTGCTGAGCTGCATCGATCCGCAAGGCTTCTCGTTTTGCCAAGAAGTCCGACAAACTCTTAGTAACGACTTGCTGTTCCCGCACTAAATTGTCGTATTGTCGCGTTGTTACTGAAAAATTTCTGATTTTTTGGTTAAGTTCTTTTTGCACTTGAGTCATTTCTCGATCGCGCGCCTCAACTTCTTGGATTTGGCTGCTTAAATTTCCCATCACCACTTCCTTGGCTTGTTGACTTGCTGTCAAAATCAGTTCTTCCCGACTTTTTCGCAACGCTAAAACGGGCAAACTGTCATCTCTGTATTGAGCTAATTTTAGGGAGAGGTCTGAGTCTATTTTCTGGATTTGACCTAAGAGTCCGCCGTAAGCTTGTCCTTGGGTCATCAACACGCCAACTGGGTTATTTTGATTGACTAATTTTTGATAGCTTTGGTAGAGACTACGCATCCCTTTTAGCTGTACTTGGAGTCCTACTTGCTGTCCCCGAATGCTTTGAACTTGTTCTGACAGAGATTTCCCTTCTAGCTGGGGATCGAACAAGTTACTCTGCTGCCGCAGTCTTTGGACTTGCAGTTGCAGAACTTCGACTCTTTCTCGGAGCTTGGGCATCTCCATATCAATAAATTTAATACCTTGATTAATCCCCGTCAGCCGCTGCTGTAAGCTGTATTCTAGATAGGCTTTAGAAACTTTATCCAATACACCGTAAATTTTCTTGGTATCTGCATCTTTGTAGCGAACTTCTAATATTTTTGTACCTTGCTGTTTACCATCTTTTGCGTAACTCACGCGACTGATTGTCAGCTTAGACATCAGTTCGGTATAGGTCATGTTAGGATTCCAAGCTCGCAATTCCTTAAGCACTGGCTGCATCATTTTGGGACTGCGCAAAATCCTAATTTGGGTTTCGTAGTCTACTAAGCTAATTCCTTCTATATTAATTTTTGCTAAGTCGGCGGCGAGGGTGTTGTCTAATTGTTTCGACAGCAAACCTTCAGCGGTGGCTGGTTCTACTAACAGGGAAAATGAGCCTTCATAGTCGAGGGTAATCTTTTTAGAAGTGATGAATATAGCTGTTCCTGCGAGAGCGCTCAAAGCAATGGTGGCTGCTGCCATCACCAAAATGCGGCGGCGCAGGACGCCTAACAGCCAGGACAAGTCTAGCTTCTCTTCCTCTGTCTCCTCGACGAAGTTATCTCTGTAGTTCTGAGCCGAGAAGTTCGGCAGTTTACCATTTGATTTGGGTGTGAAGGGTTGGTAATCTTGTCGGTTATCCATGTTCAGCCTCGGTATTTTTGATGTTGATATTTTTGATGTTGATATTTTTGATGCTGCCGCACCGCGACTGTCTAATCCTATTGTTTAGTTTATTCTAGCCTCTGCTAGGAATTATCCACCTTACCCGCAGCATTCTTATCTGAATAAATTTCGGATAACATTTATAAAATTTAACACTCCGGTAGCTGGTCCGACAGGCGCGAGGATAGTGTTCATGCGGTCTACCAAGTTGATCAGACCACTGCGAGATATGATGATCATGTCGTTGTTGCGAAGTTGAGGATTGATTTCTTCGTTAATTCCTTGAGTTAAATCGACTTCGATCGTCCGTTTAGTAGCTGTACCGTCCTGATTGAGGCGGACTAGCTCAATTTTATTCCTTCTAGCCCTGGTATTCTCGTAGCCAAAAAATCCTCTGGAAATTAAAGCCTGATTCAGGGTGGCATTGGCTGGAAGCCTGACTGGATCGAGGGCTGTTCTGACTTCTCCTACTACATAAACACTAATGCCGGCGGGAGCAAAGTTGGTGTTAGCCAGCACGCCAGCTTCTGCGGGGTTGACGATCGTGGCTTTGGGTACGACGATCGTGTCTCCCTGCTGGAGGATGGTGTCTTGGGCGCCGTCGCCGGACTCTAGGAATTGCCACAGGTTGACTGGAATAATTTGTTCGCCTCTTCTAGTGAGGCGGCGCACTTGGATTTGCCGGATGTCGGCATCGGAGGTGATGCCCCCGGCTAGCTGAATGGCGCGGATGACGGTGGGGAAGCCTTCGCGACTGGCGTCGTTTGTGGTGTTGCCACCGATGACGACGTAAGCCCCCGGGCGGGTGACTTGGCCGACGATGGAGATCGATCGAGGTTTTTCTGGCGGCGGCGAAAAGTTGGCCGTTGCAAATTGGCGAGATTCTGCTTGGTTGAAGTTGGCGACTGTGGGAATCTCGATCGTGTCTCTGTCTTGCAAAATGAGGTCTTGAGAGATGTCTCCTTCTTGCAAAAATTTCCACAGATTGACGTTGAGGATGCGATCGGGCCCGTCTGGTTGGGGACGGCGGACGCGGATGTTGCGGATGTCGGCGACACCTGTGACGCCTTCTGCTAGTCTGATCGCTTGGGTAACAGTGGGATACTGCACGCTGGGGGCGACTCCCGGGCCTGGAGTCAGCGATATGATGAAGTTTCCGGGCCTAGTGACTTCTCCGATGACGCCGACGTTGAGGGGGCGCGCCGCTATGAGGCTGACTGTGACTATGGGGTCTTTGAGGACGCGGCGGTAAGCGTTGCGGATGATGTTGGTGGCTTCTACTAAGGTACGGCCGCGGATGGAGACTAAACCGATCAGCGGGAGGTTGACAGAACCGTCTGAGAGGACTTCGTAGCCGCGGGTGAGTTCGGGTACTTCGAGTATTTCTAGTTGGATACGATCGCCCCCGCCGAGTTTGTAGCTTTCAGCCGATCGTCCAAGGCCCCCAGATTGTGCCATAACCGCGCCGGGACGCAATCGCAGTTGCGCCGTTGCACAAACCGGGAACCCGAGGGAAATACCCACGCAGGCGATCGTCCACAAGGTCAAACTCAAGACTGGCACGGTTATTTGTTTGGGAAAATCAGCGTTAACCACAGGCTACCTATTGTCTCACTAGGATCATTCACCAGTTTAATCGCTGATCGTTGAAATGCCATATCGATCGCACATACCAGGCAAAAAAAATTATCAAATTTTGTTACCATCTCCAAGGCACTTACATAGAAAGCCCAATTCAAACAACCCTCCGTATTCCCGAACCCCTTTCCTTCTACCCAACTAACAATTTAGAGCCGCAGCAGCTTGTATAGAATGCTGACAGGCGACAACTAGCTCCGTTTATTGTTATTTTGGTGGAATTAGCCCACTGCTATATTGATATTTTTCTCACAAAGGGTAGATATTTATGGCGAGACTGATTAAAGATCTAATTTTATACAATAATTTTTTGCTAATTCTATTGGGTGTCAGCGCATTAATTATCACTCTTTTCATATTTCAAATTGCCACTAAAAGAAATTTAGGCATTACTTTTGAAAGGTGGTTTGCTGTTTTGTACATATTCATATCTCCTCACGTTAATATACCTCCTTTTAATTACCTGCATTTTATCAACCTTGCTGAAGCTGATGCTAGTACGATCGGCAAGCTTCCTTTTGTGTTTTATCCCTGGATAATATTTATTTTATCCGGGAGATTTATTAGCTTTTTTAAACATCAATTTGTCGAATCATTATCATTTTTAGTGCTGAGAAATCCAGGATTTTCCCTGTATTGTTTGCTACCAGTAACATCGACACTGTGGTCGCTAGTTCCTGATATTACGCTGAAAGCTGGGATGGCATTTACAGGTTTTACTATTGTTGGTTTTTACATAGGTGCGCGATATGAGTGGCACGAACTATCTGGCTTAGTCCGATGGGGCTATACTTCGATCGGTATAGTTAGTTTTTTGCGGTTCCCGACTGTGACGCGAGAATTTGCAGGAATTACCAGTCACAAAAATTCTTTGGGCAGCATCATGGTGGTGAGTACAGCACTTTGGTATTTACACTATTGCCAAGGTGCTAAAACTCAAAAAGAACGCTGGATAGCTCTACTATTCATGTTATTTTCATTTTATTTGGTTAGATCTACTAGCTCTGGGGGTTCTCTAGTTAATAGTTTGATGCTGATAGTTGTAGTGTCATCCTTAAGTTTTTTGAGCAAGTTAAAGTTTCAATGGGCATTTACTTGTATTGTCGGTTTTACGGTCTTCGGCATCATAGGTAGCGTTTATATAATAGACAATTTAGAGTCCATTGTTGTCGGAGGTTTGGGAAAGGATTTAACTTTGACAGGGCGGACGGAGTTCTGGCCACAATTAATCGAGGCCGCCAATCAGCGTCCTTGGTTTGGCTATGGATTTGATGGCTTTTTTCAACAAGATTTGCTAGGCGATAAAACCCCAGCTTATTTTGTATATACTCCGAATGGATTTCAACCGCGAACCGCTCATAATGGCGGTATATCAGTATTGCTCTCTTTCGGTTATCCAGGACTCCTACTAATCTTAGTTTCTCTGTTAACCAATCTAATTTTTGCCGTCCGGCAACTGAGCCGCAGCCCGCTATCTCAAGCGGGAATACCGATTATTTACTTAGTTTTTATTGTTTTGAATAACATAACTGAAGGTTCTCTAGGTGATATTGGGGATGTGTGGCTGGCCTACGTGTTAATCACAGTTAGACTCAGTATCGATAGTAGCAAATCTCCATCCAGCAACCGCCGCATTTACGGAGGAGATTTGGTGCAGCGAGATCCATCCAGATTGAATAATGATTAACTTGCAGAAGTTAAAAATCGATCGAACTATGATATACTAGATTAATGAGCCTGGTTTTTGATTAATTCCCCAGCGCTCGAAAAGTATATTTATTTCTGACAAGGACTGAAAACTTTCTGATGCTAGATAAGCTAAATGCGGTCAGTCAAAAGCTCGGCCCCGGCCTCCGCCAGGTACTCGGCAACCTGGCTTGGCTGTTGACAGACCAAATTTTGCAGATGGCTCTGGGTCTGCTGGTGGGAGTGTGGGTAGCTAGATATCTAGGCCCGGAACAATTTGGCATAATCAATTATGCGATCGCCTTTGTTTCCCTATTTGCCTCCGTGGCGACAATGGGATTGGGTACTCTGGTAGTCCGCGATATTGCTCGCAATCCCGAGTGCAAAGAAGAGACTCTGGGTACTGCTTTTGTCATACAATTAGTAGGTGGAATCATCACTTTACTGTTAACGGTGGCAGTGATTTCGATACAGAGTCCCAATGATGATTTAACTCGGTGGCTGGTGGGGATTATTGCCGCAGGAACGATATTTCAATCTTTTGAAACAGTAAATTTTTGGTTTCAGTCTCAAGTTCAATCTAAGTATACGGTCGTTGCTAGAAATTGTGTATCATTACTAATTGCCGGACTCAGAATCGGATTGATTCAAATCAAAGCACCGCTGATTGCTTTTGCTTGGTTGAGGTTGGCAGAGGTGGCTTTGGCTGCATTGGCGATCGCCATGATCTATCAAAGCAGAGGAAATGATTTTAAGCTGTGGCGAGTCAGTTGGGAACGAGGAAAAGAACTACTCAAAGAAAGTTGGCCGCTGGTGCTATCGAGTTTGGCGGTTTTTATCTATTCCAAAATCGATCAGATTATGCTCGGTTCAGTAGACAAAACTGAGTTAGGATATTATGCAGTTGCAGTTAAACTATCGGAAATTTGTGATTTCTTGCCCGTGATTATCGCTTCTTCTATCTTCCCCAAACTCGCACAGTTAAGAGAAAAAAATTATGCTGAATACCTAAAAAAGTTTCAAATTTACTCTGATGCTATGCTATTTTTGTGGCTAGGAGTGGCATTGCCAATCTCTTTGCTGGCTCCTTTTATCGTGCAGACGCTTTACGGCGACCAATATACAGCTTCAGCTCCGGTGCTATCTATATACGTCTGGGCTCAATTTGGTAGTAACTTCGGCATAGCTAGAAATACCTATTTTGCATTAGAAGGTCAACTGCGATACGGTCTTTACTTGACATTTATTGGTTCATTTTTTAATATAGTATTGAACTCTCTACTAATTCCTAAATACGGAGCTTTTGGAGCAACTGTGGCAACTTTAATCACTTATTTCTATGTAATTATTTTAGTCAACTTTTTGATTAAAGAACTGAGACCTTTTGGCAATTTAATCCTAAATTCGCTAAATTTATACAAGGCGGCTTCTAGGCTAATAGGATTGGTCAAATGATTGAAATTAAACCCAACCTCCAACATCGATCGCACTGTCCCGATTCTGGCAAGGTACTTAAACCTATCAAAGTATTGTGGCAAGGTGCTCGCGTCTGCGTTGTGTCTGAGTCTCCCGCAGGTGGCGAAATCATTGACGAGTTGAGAATTGGCCATGCGGCTAAAACTGCTTACAGCATTAACTTAGCTCAAGGAACAACTTTTAGCGATGACAATTATGCGGAAGAGTTTTTAGCAAAACCTTTGCTCAAATCTCTGCAAAACCCCCAAACCGAACAGCTAGAAATTGGTCAAGAAATCTTCAAGTCTTATCAGCGGGTAATCATATTAAACTGTATTGATTATCTTTACGGACACAGCCTTTTAAAGTTACTGAACGCACAGAGGCATTTAGAATCTCACCCAGATTTTGGTGTGATTGTCATTGTTCAAAAATTTCTGCGGTGGATGGTTCCCGAAGGAGTTGCCGAAGTCTGGACAGTACCTATATCCCTCAAAAATGGTCAGTGTTACTATCCCAGTTTTGGCGAGTTTGTCAGCAAACAGTTAGAGCGTTTTGATGAAGTTTATGTAAGTGAAGCCTATTCTCATCCCAGTCGATTTGACATTAGTAAATTTACGGGGGTTCCCAAACATGATTTTGATCAAGAAGCATACAAAATTACTTTTGTTTGGCGGGAAGACCGGCTGTGGTGCAATAATTTGATTTTCAAAGTTTGCCGAAAACTCAAATTGCTGCAAATTCCTTTGAGTATTCAAAATTGGAACGTGCGGAGGTTATTTACAAAAATGCGAACGTTGCTGCCTTCAGCTAAGTTTGCTGTTGCAGGTTTGGGTAAAAGCACTAATTTTCCTGAGTGGATTGAAGATTTCAGGGTGGATAAGTTTGATGAAAAAACCGAGAGGCAAATGTGTCAGGTTTACTCTGATAGTCGCCTGGTGATTGGCATTCACGGTTCCAATATGTTGCTTCCTTCGGGTCACGCTGGTATGACGATCGATATGATTGAGGAACGATGGGGTAATTTTGCTCAAGATATTTTATATCAAGAGTCAGATCCTAGACTTGCTTCGTTTCGCTATCGATATCTGCCACTTGCGACTAGCTTGAGTAACTTAGCGCATATTGCTTCAGAAATGATTCTTAAGCGATCGGATTTCTATTTTCACATGATGGGCGATTCCCTACGGAATAGCTTTGCTTCACGGATTTAATCGATTTCACACTTTAAATATAGCAGGAGATATAGGCAATGAAAAATAGCGGTTCTGTTTATATAGTTACTGGAATGTGCTGTGATGAAGAAGGACAGGAAAGTAAATATCCCCAGGGATCGGATGCTAAATCTTCATCGGAAAAGTTTCAATTAGTTTACTGGCGATGTGCGGTGGTATATTTTGCTTCCAGCGTTAGAAATAATCCCGAAGCTCAGCATATCTTATTTACGAATGCCGATCGCATTCCCAACATTGAAAGCTTTAATACCGTTGAGTTTTTCAACAAAATCGGAGTTAAAGTCGTCCAGATTCCATTTACATATCGGCCACCCATTGAATACTACCCCGCCTTCAGAAGTACGTTTTTTAAGTTTGATATTATTCAATATTTGAAAAACCATTCGGAGTCAAACGATCTCTGTATCGCTTTAGACTCTGACTGCGTGTGGGTAAATTCCGCGGATCGCATAATTGCCGATATCGAAAAACACGGTTTGACAACTTACGATCTTTACGAGCCAGATGACAAAAAAATTAGCGGTTTAACTAGGCAAGAAATGCAGAAGATTTATGAGGAATTAGGCTATAAAGTAGATGAGCCTCCTAAGTATTTTGGTGCAGAATTTATCGTAGGAAATGGGAAGCATATTAAAATATTGTCGGACGAAGTAGACTCAATTTGGGAGACTTGCTTGCAAAGATTTGCCGCAGGGGAGACAAAATTTAATACAGAAGAGCAGATGCTCAGCTATATTTACAATAAGCTGGGATATGCTCGCAGCAGTGGGAATGCTTACTTTAATCGAGTGTGGACATCGCCGATATATTATACGGCAAATGAGGCAGATTTAAAAATGGATGTGTGGCATTTGCCAGCCGAAAAAGGATATGGGATTAAACGACTTTTTACACAAGTTGCTAATCCCACATCTGATTTTTGGAATGTGCCTGTAGGAGAGCTGTTTCTTAAATATGTTGCGGGTTATATGGGCATACCAAAACGCAATATTTCTAAGACGGTTCTGGATGTGTTAGACAATAGAATTTCTGGCATAAAAAGGAGATTGGCGAAAGTCACAGGTGTTGTCAAAAATTAGCATATTGGAGTTGTGTAAATGTTCGATCGCCAATTGAAAACCCCCGTCGCGTTTATTATTTTCAAACGCCCGGAAGAAACTCAGAGAGTATTCGCAGAAATCCGCAAAGTCAAACCGTCTAAATTGTTGGTGGTTGCTGACGGGCCGCGGCCGGACAGACCGGGGGAAGACCTACAATGTGCTGCTGCTCGGGCGATTATTGAGCAGGTGGATTGGGAATGCGAGGTTTTGAGAAATTATGCCGATCGCAATTTGGGATGTCGCGATCGCGTTTCTAGCGGGTTAGATTGGGTGTTTGATACGGTGGAAGAGGCGATTATTATTGAGGATGATTGCTTACCTGACAGTACATTTTTCTATTTTGCAGAAGAGTTGCTCGAACGCTACCGATACGACGAACGAGTTATGTCGATATCTGGACAAAATGTGCAATTTGGCAAGCAACGAACAGATTATAGTTACTACTTTTCTCGCTACACTCACTGCTGGAGTTGGGCGACTTGGAGGCGAGCTTGGAAACACTATGATTTAGAGATGAAGCTGTGGCCGGAAGTTCGGGATAGCAATTTTTTGATGGATATATTGGGAGATGCTCATGCTGCCAAAATCTGGACGAAAACTTGTCAGTTGTGTTACGAAGGCACTCTTGATACTTGGGATTTTCAGTGGACGTTTGCTAGTTTTATTCAAAATGGTTTGAATATTTTGTCTAATGTCAATTTGGCTGCAAATATTGGACATGGAATGGGGGGAACTCACACGGATGATATCAGTAGTCCTTACAATAATATGTCTGTTGAGCCGATCGCCTTTCCGCTCAAACATCCTCCGTTTGTGATTCGGGACGCACAAGCCGATAACTTCACTCAGAATAGTTTATATGATTACGATCCGAAATTTGTGAAGAAAGTACAGCGAAAACTTAAACAACTTTTGAAAATGTAAGTAAAAATGCAGTTTTTTTTAGATATCCGACTTTTTGGATGTGTCGGTAATCTGGGTATTTTTTTTGGGATTTTTATGAAAGATTTAACCGCAGAGGCCGCAGAGAGCGCAGAGGAAGAGAAGAGAGAGGAATAATTTTGAGGTCAACTAAGGGATTTGATACTAAGGATGTTTTGATGAAAGTTTTGTTGGTCAGTAATTATGATGTTAAAGGTGGTGCTGCGAGGGCGACTTATCGCTTGCACAAGGGTTTGCAAGGTATTGGAGTAAATTCCGAAATTTTGGCTGGTAATAAGTCTAGTAATGATCAAACTGTACGGTTGATGCCGACAAAATTAGGGGAAAATTTTAAGAGTCTCAGACCTAAATTAAATAGGTTGCCGTTAAAATTATATCCAAAACTGGGGCCGGTGATTTTTTCGCCGCAATGGGTTCCTGATTCCCTAGCATTGGAAGTTGCCAAAATTAATCCTGATGTGATCAATTTGCATTGGGTTTGTGAAGGTTATATGCAGATTGAAACTTTGGCTAAGTTTAATAAGCCGATTGTTTGGACGCTGCACGATATGTGGGCGTTTACGGGTGGATGTCATTACAGCGAAAGTTGCGATCGGTATCTTGATGCTTGTGGTGCTTGTCCGCAACTTCACAGCACTAAAGATGCTGATATTTCTCGTTGGATTTGGCAGCGAAAAGCTGATGCTTGGCAGAATTTGGATCTGACTTTGGTGACTCCGAGTAATTGGTTGGCTGAATGCGCGAAATCTAGTTCTTTGTTGAAAAAATATCCAGTTAAAGTGATTGCTAATGGTCTTGATGCTGAACTCTACAAGCCGCTGAACCGATCGCAAGTGAGAGATAGTTTGAATTTGCCTCAACATAAACAATTGGTGTTGTTTGGGGCGATGCAGGGCACGGAGGATCGCTGGAAAGGTTTTCCGTTGCTGGTTCCGGCTTTGCAAAGTTTGAGTCAGTCGGGATGGAAGGATAGGATTGAACTTGTGGTTTTTGGGTCTTCTGAGCCGGAAAATGCGATCGATGTTGGCTTCAAAATTCATTATCTGGGTAGGTTGGAAGATGAAGTGTTAGCAAAAGTTTATGCGGCGGCGGATGTGATGGTTGTACCGTCGCGGTATGAAGCTTTTGGGCAGACTGCATCGGAAGCGCTGGCTTGTGGTACGCCTGTTGTGGCTTTTGATGTGACGGGATTAAAAGATATTGTCGATCGCCACGAAAACGGTTATTTAGCTCAACCCTATGATAGCGAAGATTTGGCGCGAGGTATTACTTGGGTTTTAGAAGATGCGGAGCGACACGAAAAGCTTTGTCATAATGCTCGTATGAAAGTTGAGGCAAAGTTTACATTAGCAGTGCAAGCTCGCGAGTACCAAAAAGTTTATGAAGAAGTTTGTCAAGTAGCTAAGTAAATATACTGAAAAAACTCAAGACTTAGGTACTCAATTTTTTAAATAAGTCGGGTATGTAGAGGCTGCTCAAATGATAAACTTTCTTTTCAATTTGTTGATAATGTGGCAAATTAAGTTAATAATTGTATTGCGATCGTAGGCGATCGGCATTGTCGATCGCACGTGAGACAGTTGATTATTGCAAACAGCCAATTTTTAATATAGATGGAGCAGACAAGCATAGCAGTCCTGATGACTTGCCACAACCGCAAGTCAAAGACTTTGGCCACTCTAGAGTCGCTGTTCCAGCAAAGATCGATCGATGAAATTGCACATAAAGTTTATCTGGTAGATGATGGGAGCACTGATGGCACTGGTCAAGCAGTACAGCAAACATATCCTGATGTCAAGATTTTTTCTGGGGATGGCAATTTATTTTGGAATGGAGGAATGCGTATCGCTTTCAGTGAGGCAATCAAAGACGATCCAGAGTATTATCTGTGGTTGAATGACGATACGATACTTTATCCAGAAGCTTTAAGTTCGTTGTTAACAACCAGCCGTCAGTTATTTGAACAAGGAGAAGAAAATGCGATCGTTGCCGGTTCAACTTGCGACCCCGATACTGGTGCTTTTACTTACGGCGGTATAGTTAAAATTACCCCGTTATTGCCCTTTAAATTTCGGTTTCTCGATCCTACAGAAGCACCTCAATCTTGTGACAGCATGAATGGTAACTGCGTACTAATTCCCCGCAGGGTTGTTGAACTTGTTGGCAATCTCGATCCAGCCTTTATTCATTATTTATCAGATTGGGAATACGGGCTGCGTGCTCGACAAAAAGGCTGCACAGTCTGGATAGCTCCCGGCTATCAAGGAACTTGTTCGGCCAATCCCCAAGCTACAAAAGTGGCTGCTGCTAGTATGAGTGAAGGCTTAGAAAAAATGAACCAACCGAAAGGTTTAACTTTTCAAGATGCTACCCTTCAACCGTGGGAAGAATGGAAAGTATTTGCTCAGCGTCACGGTGGTTTATTCTGGCCAATTTATTGGTTGCTACCTTACAGAAGGTTAGTTTGGTTTTCAGTTCTGAGCAAGCTGGGATTAACTAAAAACAAGACTGAAGGTAAATAGGATGGTAAATCGAAGTGATTTGCGTGTGGCTTGGCTGGTTCCAGAAGTAGAATTGGGTGCATATTGGCAGCCTGTATTGAGAGAGTTTACAAAAGTATTTAAGAATACTGTATTTTATACTGGTCGCGTTTGGTCTGGGTTCGATCCGATGCTACCGGGAGCATCAGCAATTCAGTTGGTAGGCGAGACGAAGTTTGTTGAGACGACGAAGATCGAAACAGGGTACGATCGCGGTTTCATCGCAGTATCACCTAGCATCATCGGTCATTTGCTAAAATTTAGACCTCAGATCGTTTTTCCTCAAGCTTTTTCTCTGTGGACTGTCTTGGTAGTGCTGCTAAAACCTCTCTGTGGCTGGAAAATTGCAATTATTTATGATGGTAGTTCCCCGAATACGGATTTTCGAGATTCGGGTTTTCGGACGTTTGTCAGACGCATATTAGCTAAGTTTGCTGATGCTTTTGTTTCTAACAGCCAAGCCGGAAAAAGATATCTGGTGGAAGCGCTAAATGTACCGGAAGCGGAAGTTTTTACTAGAACTTATTTGGTTCCTGATGCGGAAACGCTACTGAAACCTTTGTCAGCCAATAAGGTGGAAAATTTAGGTCTGAAGCAGCCAATTTTTTTATATGTGGGACGGATTACAGCTAGAAAAGGAATTAAGACGCTGTTAGAAGCTTGTGCGATCCTCAAAAAGCAAGGATATTCTGATTATACTTTATTAATTGTTGGTAAGGGTGACCAGCAAGATGATTTGGAAGCTTTTATTAAAGAGCAAGATTTTCCTGAGCAAGTAAACTGGGTGGGATGGGTTGATTATGGAAGTTTGGGAGCTTATTTTCAGCAAGCTGATATTTTTGTATTCCCTACTTTTGAGGATGTTTGGGGTATGGTGGTGCCGGAAGCTATGGTGTTTGGGAAACCGATATTGTGTTCTAATGGTGCTGCTTCCTGCGAGTTAGTTGTGGAAGGTAAAAATGGTTATATTTTCGATCCTAGCAATGCTCAGGAGTTGTCAGAAAAAATGCGGATTTTTATAGATAGTCCTGATTTGATTGCATCGATGGGGGAGTGTTCGCGACAGCTCATTTCTCAAAAAACTCCTGAAACAGCAGCTAAAGCTTATGTTGAAGTTACATCTTTTTTGATGGGGAAGAGGTGAGGTTCGGCAACGGATTCGCTCCACGGATTTAACGGATTTAAATGACAGATTATCAATGACCAATGACCAATTACCGATTACCAATTGCCGATGAAAGTTCTATTATCTGCCTTTGCTTGCGAACCTAATCTCGGCTCTGAAGAGGGAGTGGGATGGAATACAGTTATCCAATCTGCGAAGTATCACGAAAGTTGGGTATTTACTCGGACGTTTTGTCGATCGTACATTGAAGCAGAACTAGAACGCAATCCAGTACCAAACCTACATTTCGTTTATTTCGATCCGTTTGGGTGGAGCGAAGATTGGAAGGGAAAACAGGGATTGCTGCAACTTCATTATTATTTGTGGCAAATTTGGGCTTATTTTATCGCTCGAAAGCTCGATCGCGCGATCGGCTTTGATATAGTACATCACGTAACCTATGTCAAACATTGGTCTCCCAGTTTCCTAGCACTGTTGCCACATCCTTTTATTTGGGGGCCTGTAGGGGGTGCAGAAGCAGCACCAAAGCCTTTTTGGCAAGATTTTAGTCGCCGGGGCAAAATTTACGAAACGCTCCGAGCATTGGCTCAAAGCGTCGGAGAACGCGACCCGTTTGTGGGGCTGACGGCACGCCGCAGTGCCGTCGCGCTGGCGACTACGGAAGAAACCGCAGCCAGATTGCGATTTCTCAAAGCAAAAAACGTGAAAATTTTCTCGCAAGTTGGTTTGTCGCAGCAGGAAATTCAGGAATTAGGGAAATTTCCAATTCCGCCGGAGGAACCAGTTAGATTTATCAGTGTTGGTCGTCTCCTACATTGGAAAGGGGTACACTTGGGACTCCGTGCATTTGCGGAGGCGAAGCTGGAACAATCGGAATATTGGATTGTGGGAGACGGCCCAGAAAGGCAGCGTTTAGAAGCTTTAGCAACAGAATTAGGAATTGCAAATAAGGTATTATTTTGGGGAGCTTTACCGCGCGCTGAAACCCTTTTAAAAATGGGGGAGTCTCACGTTCTCCTCCATCCGAGTTTGCATGACTCTGGCGGTTTTGTGTGTACGGAAATGATGGGGGTTGGGCGTCCGACGATTTGTTTGGATTTGGGTGGGCCTGCGACTCAAGTGACTGCTGAAACCGGCATCAAAGTGGCTGCTATTGACCCGAATCGCGCAGTGAAAGGTCTAGCAGAGGCTATAGTGTGTTTAGCCAACGATCATGAATTGCGATCGCGCTTGGGTCGATCGGGTCAAAAGCGCGTCAGGGAAATTTATGATTGGAATGTAAAAGGTAAATTTTTTGCCGAATTGTGCGAAGATGTACTCAACGAAAAATCACGATAACTTCTGATTTGTTCGATCGCAAAAACAGAAAAATATATTTGTGAGGAGAGTCAAAATTGAGCGTTGCAATTATTACTGGAGCCGCAGGTTTAATAGGTTCTGAAGCCTGTAAATTCTTTGCTCAACAAGGCTTCGATGTTGTCGGGATCGACAACAATATGCGCCAGTTCTTCTTTGGTGCAGATGCTTCTACAAATTGGAACCGTCAACAACTAGAAAAGTCCTTGGGGACAAAGTATTTTCACCTAGATGTTGACATTCGTGACTATGAAGCGATCACTAATATTTTTCAGCGGTACGGTGAGGATGTCGAATTAGTGATTCACACGGCAGCCCAACCTAGCCATGATTGGGCTGCACGCGCTCCTAAAATAGATTTTACCGTCAATGCCAACGGTACTCTCAATCTTTTAGAGGCAACTCGTTTGTACTGCCCCAAAGCAGTTTTCATTTTTACTTCTACCAACAAAGTATATGGCGATACACCAAACAGATTGCCTTTAGTTGAATTAGAACACAGGTGGGAAATTGAACCTGGTCATACTTACGAAGGTGGCATTCGGGAAGATATGTCCATCGACCAATGTTTGCATAGTTTGTTTGGTGCTTCCAAAGTAGCTGCTGACATTTTAGTTCAAGAATACGGCCGCTATTTTGACATGAAAACCGCTTGTTTTCGCGGCGGCTGTCTGACTGGCCCGAATCATTCTGGAACTCAACTGCACGGCTTTCTCGCCTATTTAATGAAATGCGCGGCGACGGGGACTGCTTACACCGTGTTTGGCTACAAAGGCAAGCAAGTTCGTGATAATATTCACAGTGCAGATTTAATTTCAGCATTTTATGAATTTTATAAAGCTCCGAGAAGTGGACAAGTTTACAACATGGGAGGTGGCAGATACAGTAATTGTTCAATGCTAGAAGCTATCCAGATGTGTGAGGAAATTGCGGAACGCAAATTCAACTGGACTTATGCTGAAGGAAATCGCGTTGGCGATCACATTTGGTGGATTAGCGACAATTCCAAATTCGCCAGTCACTATCCTGACTGGAAAATGAAATACAACGTTAAACAAATTCTACAGGAGATTTATGATTGTAACGCCGAGCGTTGGCTTAAAGAGGTGTTCCATGATTGATAAAGGGAAAAAGAATGTACTCGGCATATTAGTAAATGCCGTTAATTATGAAGCTGCTGTCAACAAAATTATTGTGGCAGCCAGTGCCGGAACACCACTGTCAGTTTCGGCTTTAGCGGTTCACGGGGTAATGACTGGGGTGCTTGACAGCACTCATCGCTATCGGATCAATCACATTGACTTAGTATTGCCAGACGGACAACCTGTAAGATGGGCGTTAAATTTGCTCTACAATACTGAATTGCCCGATCGAGTTTGTGGGCCAAATGCGATGTTACAAATTTGCGAACGTGCAGCCGAAGAAGGACTATCCATCTATTTGTACGGCTCAAAAGCTTCTGTACTGGAGGCTTTATCTCGCAATCTCTGCGAGCGTTATCCCAAGCTAATTATTGCTGGAACTCAGCCTTCTAAATTTAGGCACGTTTCACCGCAAGAGAAGCAAGAAATTGCCCAGGAAATTCGCAACAGCGGTGCAGCAATTACTTTTGTCGGTTTGGGGTGTCCGCGACAAGAAGTCTGGGCTTACGAATACCGGAATGACTTATCGATGCCGCTAATTGCTGTAGGTGCTGCTTACGATTTTCATGCAGGTAATTTGGCAAAATCTCCTGAGTTTTTATCTAAAATAGGTTTGGAATGGTTGTTTCGGTTGGTTAAAGAACCAAAGCGCCTCTGGCAGCGTTATGTTTTGTTGAATCCGCTTTATATCTGGCTGTTTTTGCTGCAATCTTTGAAACTAAAAGAGTTTGATCCCAAAGACGCAACGCCACCTGTGGAAGAAATATTGTATGGTTAAAATTTCTTTCTTCTGTTGTGAATTGTCAGTTTCACAAATAAAAATCCAAAAGCCAAAAGTAGAAATAATAATTAATTATTTTGACTTTAGACTTTAAATTTGTGACGATCTAAATCCAGAATTAATGGGTTGTTTTCTGTGACTTCTGTTTTGCTTGCTTTGTAACTTACTGTCTACGTTACTGAGGAAGTATCAGTTGTCCTTGTTGGATCATTTGGAGAACTTGAGTTCGACAGCCGGCGCAGTCGCAGCCTAGAGTTATGGTGGCGAGGTTTCCTATTTTGTCTGAGTTGATTTCTGGTAGCGACTATTGGCTTTCGTCTTGATTTGTTGCTGGATTGACTGCGATTTTGCTATTGGAATCAATGGTTGGATTTGGGGAAATTCGGGTGCTAGCGTTGGCGGGATTTACGCCAATCCCCAAGCAGACGGCATCGCTATTTTATCCCTGACGCCAAATGTCAAACCTTTAGAATTCATACCATCATTTCGGAGAGTTTTTAGCTTCAGTCCAGACGGTAGAGAATCAGCAATGCTGAAGTACAACAGTGATTTTAGTCAATCAATATTCTTGGTAACAAATCACGAATTTCAAAAATAACTAATCCGCACCCTCGGAGAATTTATAAACTGTCAATTTGACACCATAAATCCTCAGCTTTATTGCTTGTTAACCAGGCGGAAGCCGGGGACAGGTTTTTCCGAGCAACTTACTCTCGAAGCAATTAATTTGCAAACATTTGCTGTAAAACCGCTGTTAGTTTTGCCCGACCAAGTGGAGACAAAAATGAGTTTGTCGCCCGATGGGTTAGAATTGCTATTAGACCGGGTAGTTACCAAGAAATCGGAACCAGTCACAGGAGATTTGAGAACAGATGGCGGAAGTGCGATCGGCTCTTCAAATCTCATACTTGTAAACTTAAAAAACGTACCGGCATCTAATAATTCTCCATCACCTGAAGAATTGACTTTAAGAGGATTCCGCCCCCGCTGGCTGCCCTAGAAAATCAACAATAAAAATCATATCAACTTTACTCTTCAGTCTGCGGAGGCAGACTTTGTTTGTGTAGTGGCGGTTTCAACCGCCGACTCACTACTCACTACAAACCTATACTACAAACCTCTTATTTGCCCGCGTAAGCCCCCATCCGTTCTTTGATAAACCGGATATAAAAATGCCTGAAAGTAGACTTAATGACCCGCGGCATACCAAAGTCGATCGGCATCATATTTTCCGGCAACTTCCAATCCAAAACCTTGAGACTTTCCGGGTGCAAAAGCGGAAAATTAATCGCCTCCAAATTCGAGCAAAGTCCCAATTTCATCGCCGCAGCTACAGTCGGAACCAGCGCCGGATCGACATTAATAATTTCAACGAAAGTTCTGTCCAAAGCAAACACATCATCAGACGCGCCCAAAATTCCCAAAAACTTAGGTTCGCCGCCGCTTGGCCCGTTACCTTCGTGACCGATAATGCCGTCCAAAATTGTCAAATTTGGGTTAATCGTGCGGGCTGTTTCTACCAGCATTTGACCGAATCTGGCGCTATCTTTGCCAGCTTCCATGTGCCACCAAGCCTTCATTTTCCCGGGCACGCAGCCGAACAAATTTTTGACGCCCATTGTCACCGTTAATTGAACGTGAGATTTGAGTTTGGGCAAATTAATCACGACATCTGCTTCCATTGCTTCTTTGCAAATTCGGAGATGATTGAAATCTTGGCTGACTGTTTCGTAGCGTTTTCCTTGAAACTCAACTACTGGCAAATTGAGTTCTTCCAACAGTGGCAAATAACCGTTAGCTTTGGCTACACCCATCGCGCTGCCAAAAGCTGGACTGTCTCCTAAAAACGGTTTTCCGCCTGCTTCGATGACCATTTTCGCCACGCAGTAGACCAATTCTGGGCGGGTGACGCATTCTTTGGTAGGGCGAGAACCTGTGAGGAGGTTGGGTTTGAGAAGAACCCGATCGCCCTTTTTGACAAAAGCCGACATTCCGCCCAAAGGTGCGAGCAAATTTTCTAAAGATGCTTGTAGATTTTCGCGATCGTATGAATTAGCACGAATTAAACTAACAGAAGACATGATGTTATTGGTTATTGGTTATTGGTTATTTGTTATTTGAGATGGGGCATTAGTAATTGATAATTGGTAATTACAACAAATTACCAATGATTAATCCTCATATCCAATGCCCCATTCCCAATTCCCAGTTATTTTTAAGACATCGGCAACCTACCAGCAGCAGCCCGCTGCATGGTACTAACTCGCATGGAATTAGGGAATATTCCTTGACCTTGAAGTTCGGGAATAGGTGGTTTTATTTCTACTTTTACCAACCGGGAAGTGCAGATAAGAACCGTTTGATCGACTAAATGAAAAGTCAACCAAGGTTGATTTAACAAATGCAGCACTTCCTCTTGAAATTCTGCTGCTGGGATTGGAATAGTAAAGGTTTCTGTGTGACCTTCCACATAATGAAATGTGACTTGAGTTGTGTTCTCTTTATCTTGAATTAATTGGCCAAATGAACCTGCACGCATAAATTTTGCTCCTAAATTTGAGACTTTCAAACAATACTGCCATCTTATGACTAAGCATTAGCCGATGATATTGGCATCGCACTCATTTTTTCTAAATCTAGAACTTTTGCCAAGTCTTCTGCATTCATTAAACCCCGTTCTAGCACAATTTGCCGTAAAGATTTGCCAGTTTCTAGGGATTCTTTGGCGACGGCGGCGGCGTTGAGATAGCCGATGTGAGTGTTGAGGGCGGTAACGAGGGCGAGACTGCCTTCTGCGTAAGCGAGACATCGATCGCCCTTGGCTTCAATTTTGTCGAGGCATTTGGTAGTCAGGGCGCTGATGGTGTTGCCCAAAATTTCGATGCTGTGAATCAGATTGTAGGCGATTAAGGGCATCATCACGTTCAATTCTAATTGTCCTGCTTGGGCGGCAAGGGCGATCGCGCTATCGTAACCCATAACTTGAAAACAAACCATCGAAGTCATTTCTGCCATCACAGGATTGTATTTTCCCGGCATAATAGACGAACCAGGTTGCACAGGAGGCAGTTGAATTTCTTTCAAACCCGTTTTCGGCCCGGAGTCCATCAAACGCAAGTCATGGGAGATTTTAACGCAATCCTGAGCGAGATTTCGCAGTGCACCGGAGACATTTACAAACGGTGCCATACTCTGCATAGCTGCCATTAAATGCCTTGCTGGTTTTAGGGGGTGGTCGATTAATTCGGAGAGAATTTCAGCAACTTTTTGAGAGTATTCAGGGTGAGTATTTAACCCTGTTCCTGCCGCACTTCCCCCCAATCCCAGAGATGTCAAATCATCGGATGCCCTGTCAATTCTCAAGGTATGTTCTCTGAGAATTTGCGCCCAAGCGCCGAAGGTGTCGCCGAGTCGAACCGGCACAGCATCTTGCATATGAGTGCGGCCGGATTTAACAATATTTTTGAATTCTTCTGCTTTGTTTTCTAGGGCGACTACGGCATCCGACAAAGCCGGAAACAGAGTCTTTTCTAACGCCAACAATCCGCCGATCCGAATCGCCGTCGGAATCACATCATTTGTTGATTGACCGTAGTTTACATGATCGTTGGGACTGACGCGCTTGTAGTTGCCTTTTTCATCGCCCATAATTTCCAAAGCGCGATTGGAAAGAACTTCATTGACGTTCATGTGGTGAGAAGTTCCCGCGCCTGCTTGGTAGACATCAACTACAAATTGATCGCGCAAATTTCCTGCTAAAACTTCATCAGCAGCTTCGATCAGTGCTTGGCTGATATCTTCAGGAATGCAGCCGAGTTTACCGTTGACTATCGCCGCAGCTTTTTTAATTAAAACGCAAGCATCGACGTAAGTTGATAAAGGTTTGATACCGCTAATTGGAAAATTTTCAACGGCGCGCAGAGTTTGAATGCCGTAGTAAACGGTAGATGGGATTTGTTTGTCTCCCATTGAGTCGCTTTCGGTGCGGTAGGTAATGGTTGGCTGTTGCGTCATATCGTTTGGTTTGTGATAATTAGGAAGTATACAATTTTTTTGTAACAGCGTGTTCTGGGTGTTTTTACTTTACCGCACCCGCTGGCGACTGTACAGTAGCGTAAGTTGCGATCGGCTAAAATTATCTCACATCCCGGGGTTTAATCTCAAATCTCGAATTAAAGCTGCGGTGAGGGCGAGGGCGAAAAGGCAGTTTACAAAAAGCTAAAATTGATTAGAAAGGGCGATCGCACACAGACAGGACTGCTCAGCTATAATCGTACAAGTAAATCCATTTCACTCTTAGGGTTAAACTGTTATGAACAGACCAGCAAAAACTTTCAAATACCCAGTAATTTTTTTGAGAATCGGCAATCTCGAAAAAATCTTGTTAGAAAATCTGCGACTGCTTCCGACAGAAAGACAACAGGAAGTGCTTGACTTTGTGCAATTTTTAGTACACCAAGGACAAAAAGTAAAACAGTCACCAAATGAAAGTTCTGAGTCTAGTATTTCGCCAACAGAACCACCGCATCCCAAGCGAGCGCTACTCGACGGCGAAGACTATTTAATTGAGCCAGCTATTCCTCGGAGCCACGACGCTTTTTTGAAAGGCTACGCACCCGCAGATGAAGGACTTTATGACGACTATTGAACCGCATGATTTTTGGGGCAAATATGCCACTAAAAATCAAGTGGTAGGCTTTTAATTTTCTAAATCGCCCTCATACAAAGTATATTCATCCTCAAAAACTTCTGACCAAGAAAGGGAGGTTAAGTGACATTTAACTTTCCTCATTTCAATTTCAGCCTCTTTCACGGCTGCTTGAAAACATTTACCCCACATAGATTCAACAATATCACGATTCAAACTAGGAACTTCTTCCTGAATATCTTCTATTTCCCGGCGCGCGGAGAGAATACTGATAGCCCAGCTAGAAGTTTGTTTTTGAGGTTGACATTTCCATTTAATAATATCAAGTATTAACCGAACCAACTGACTTTTTAATGCTAGTTTTTGGGTTCTTCCCATTGCTTCAATTAGAGATTCTAAACCGGCGGTTGCTTCCATAGATTTTCCTGCTTTGAGAAGTGTCTGGACTGTGACAGCAGTTTGATAATGAGAACATACTGCTAACCAGTCCCAATCTTGTTTAGTCAGCATTGCTATTTCCTTGAAATTGCTGAGATTCCTAAATTTATCATAAATTATATCCAATTGAAATGCAGAACAGTTTGTACCATTTTTACAAAGTTTTACGACAAATATTGTGTTGAGTTTGTTTACACTCTGCGAGGGATGGCATAGGTGCGTCGCTCTCAGATTGTCAATATGCAAGTTAGGGATTTTTTATGGCGACACACCCTACGACCAACTCATTTTGTAACAAAAGTTCAAGTTCCGCATTCCGTAAAGTTGTTATAATTGGGTGACAATTTTTTTTGAAATGGGCGCATTGCCAAAAATCATGCCGCGTTACCCAACCATAGATAACCTTCTTAGCCTCCAACAGGCACTGGAAGGAATAATTGTTGACGATTTAAAAAAGCTCAAGGCACTATTACCCGATCCTCGCAAATTAACCCGTAAAGCGGATCTTGTTGATGGAATTAGATCGCAATTGCTGGGAGAGAACCTTCGGAAACTGTGGGCGCAATTAGACGACCTCCAAAAAGCGGCTGTAGCTGAAGTTATACATGGGGAGGATGGCTATTATTTTCCTGAGATATTTAGCGCAAAATACGGAGAATCAGCAAATTTTGGAACAAGCGATCGCTATGGAACTAACAGAGAACCATCACTGCTATGCTTGTTTATTTATGGCAGCCAGATTCCTTACGATCTAGCAGAATTATTGCTGAAATTCGTGCCAAAGCCCAAAGAAGCCACCTTAGATTATGGTGAAATAATACAAGATAATGTTAAACTTCGCGTCCAAAGATATAACTATAGTACAGGGGAAAAAGATACAGAAGAATACGATATTCCCTTGACTTCTTGTGAAACACAGTTGGCAGCTACAAAGGATTTTGCAGCCGTTTTGCGTTTGATTCAGTCGGGAAAAGTTACTGTTAGTGAGAAAACTGCTTTACCTACTGCTGGAAGTGTAAAAGCGATCGCCTCTATATTACAAGGTGGTGATTTTTATAATGAGGAACAGCGTCAAATTACCCTAGCCAAGGATAGCGACTATGATGACGAAGTATTCGCTGAAATCGGTAGCATCAAGCCCTTTGCTTGGATAATGATAGCGCAAGGAAGCAAGTTCGCGGAACGATCGGGCAAAAAGCTAGTTTTGACGAAAGCAGGAGTGAAAGTTTTACAAGAATCACCCGCCAAAGGTTTACAGACAGCATGGAAGCGCTGGTTAAAGACAAAAACCTTTGATGAATTTCGCCGAATTGATGCGATCAAAGGACAAACTGGGAGGGGCGCAAATGGTATTACGGATGTGGCGTGGCGCAGAGATGCGATCGCCTCTGTGCTCGCAGAATGTCCTGTGGGTAAGTGGATTCTATTTTATGATTTTAGTAAATATCTAGTCGCAACTGGCCATAGATTTGAGGTGACGGAGGAACCCTACTGTTTATATATTGGTGAAGCTGGGTATGGAAACTTATCAGAATTGGGTGGCTATAGTTGGTCGATTCTGGAAGAACGATATATGCGCTGTTTTTTGTTTGAGTATGCTGCTACTCTGGGAATCATTGATGTTGCATATGTCGATCCTGCGCTCATACCAAGCGATTATAACGATCTTTGGGGAACCGACAATCTGGAATTTTTGAGTCGTTATGATGGCTTAGTATATTTTCGCTTGACGGCTTTGGGGGCTTACTGTTTGGAGTTGACGGATAAGTATACTCCGCCAGTAATTGAGGTTCGTCAAACGCTACGGGTATTGCCCAATCTAGAAATTATTGCGGCGGGAGATGGTGTCGAGGCATCGGATGCGATCGTTCTAGATATCTATACTAAGAAAGTTTCGGATGTTGTGTGGCGACTCGATCGCCCAAAAATCTTCGCAGCTATCGAAAACGGATATCTATTAACAGAGTTCACAGAGTTTTTAGAGGCAAGGAGCATTGAACCGCTACCACAAACTGTACAGCAATTTCTCACCGATGTGACAGAGCGATCGAATAGCGTGCAAGATATAGGTAGTGTCAGGTTGATCGAATGTACTACCGCCCATTTAGCATTGTTGATTGCGAATGATTCCCGTACTAAAAAGTTCTGTCAGTTGGCGGGCGATCGCACTTTAGCGGTTCCATTGGGCCAGGAAACTAAATTTCGCACCGCCCTGCGGCAAATGGGTTATGTTTTACCCCAGAGTGATAAATAAGCTGTCGTGGCATTAGGATTGTATACTGGGGCGGGCTCTCCGGCCCACCCCACAAGATTTTTAATAGACAGTATTTGTAGTATTTGTAGGGTGCGTCGCTGGCGATAAATCCCTAAAAAAGATATACAATCTCGATCGCGACGCACCTTTCACATAGACTGGATCAAATAAACCAAACATTTCTCTTCCTTCTTCCCTCTTCCCTCTTCCTTCCATCAACTATCAACTGTCAACTGTCAACTGTCAACTGTCAATTATGAGTTACGTTGCTGAAAATGCTTTAATCGTACAAAGCGATCGATCGATCTTACTAGAAGTTCACGCCCCTACAGCACAACAGGCACGAGAAGCGATCGCACCCTTTGCCGAATTAATCAAAAGTCCCGAACACATCCACACCTATCGGATCACGCCCTTAAGCGTGTGGAATGCGCGGGCGGCGGGAATGTTAGTTGAATTGATGATCGCAGCTTTGCGAAAGTATGCTAAATATGACATTCCTGAGTCGGTAGCGCAGGAAATTGCACTGCTTGGTACGCGCTACGGATTGACGGTAATTGAAAGGATTGATGCGGAAAATACCGATTTACAACTGCGGATTGCCGATCGCCCCCTGACGGAGTTGCTAGTGCGGGACGATCGCGTAAAACCAATGTTAGGTAAGCGGATTTCGGATCTTTGCTTTCAAGTAGATGCGGGGAATCGTGGTGTACTCAAGCAAGCTTTACTAGCTGTGGGTTATCCGGCGGAAGATTTAGCTGGATATGTCGAAGGTGCGGAGTTGGCAATTACGTTGCGCGATCACACTTTAGGAAGCGACTTACCCTTTAATTTGCGTGCCTATCAAAAGGAAGCAGTAGAAGCATTCTATCAGAGCGGAGAGGTTAGAGGTGGCAGCGGTACGATCGTCCTACCGTGCGGGGCTGGTAAGACGATTGTGGGGATGATTGCGATGAGTTTGGTGCAGCAAAAGACACTGATTCTTACCAGCAGTTTGACTTCGGTGCACCAGTGGCGCAGGGAAATATTGGACAAGACGAGTTTAACTGAAGATGCGATCGCCGAGTACAGCAGCAAGAGCAAAAAAACGGCTTCTGTCACTCTCTCGACTTACCAAATGCTCAGTTATCGATCGACTAAAGATGATGAATTCCCGCATTTCGAGTTATTTAACGCGCAATCCTGGGGACTGATTATTTATGATGAAGTTCATCTATTACCCGCACCGATATTTCGGATTACCGCCGACTTACAAGCGCGACGCAGGTTAGGTTTGACGGCGACATTGATTCGCGAAGATGGGAAAGAAGGCGATGTTTTCACGCTAATTGGCCCCAAGCGCTATGACGTACCTTGGCGCGAATTGGAAGGACAGGGATTTATTGCTACAGCCAATTGTACGGAAATCCGCGTCGCCCAAAATGAGGCCGAAAAAATGGAATATGCCCTAGCGCCCCGCCGCAGCCAGTTTCGGATTGCTGCGGAAAATCCGGGTAAGTTGGATGTGGTGCAAAGTTTGT
>Ga0335395_10000395_pt1 | contig 27825 bp, 28 predicted proteins | sample MAT02_FD_205744 | JGI IMG/M metagenome (GOLD analysis project Ga0335395, IMG submission 205744) | Freshwater microbial communities from Lake Fryxell liftoff mats and glacier meltwater in Antarctica - MAT-02 (spades assembly) (version 2) ... | reverse complement strand
GATGGGGACCGAGGGGGTGGCGCTGAGCTTTACCGAGGACGGCATCGCGGCGATTGCCGATATTGCAGCGCAGGTGAACGACCGGATCGAGAACATCGGCGCGCGGCGGTTGCAAACGGTGATGGAAAAGCTGCTGGAAGACCTGAGCTTCGAAGCGGCCGGGGCCGCCGAAGGCACATCGTTGAACGTGGACGCCGCATATGTGGAGAAGCAGCTGGCGGCGATTGCGCGCGACAATGATCTTTCCAAGTTCATCCTGTAGGGGCTGACGTCCGGTTGGGCTGGCCGCCGGGGCCCAGCCTGCGCTAGGCAAGGGCCGATGGACACGTTTGCACCCGCCGGTACCGAACACGAGCCGCAGCCCAACCAGACGGCGCGCCAGCGTGCGGCGCGGGCGCGGGCGCGGCTGGCGCGGCGCTGGTGGCGGCGCGAGATTGTCGGCTCGGTGGATTACGCCAATGTCGTTGCGCGCGTGGATGCAGAAGCCGGGCTGAGCCCGCGCTATCTGTTCATGATCCTGATGTCGGCCGGCATTGCGGTGCTGGGGCTGCTGCTATCGTCGCCGGCGGTGATCATCGGGGCCATGCTGATTTCGCCCCTGATGGGGCCGATCATCGGGCTGGGCTTTGCGCTTGCGATCTTCGAGTGGCGCGAGGTGCGGCGGAGCCTTGCGGCGCTGGCCGTGGGGTCTGCGCTGGCCGTGGTGTTCTGTGCGTTGGTGGTGGCGCTTTCGCCGTTGCAGGCCGTGACGCCGGAAATCCTGGCGCGGACGCGGCCCAACCTGTTCGACCTGCTGGTGGCGGTATTTTCGGCCCTTGCGGGCACGTACGCGACCATTCGCGGCCGGGGTGAGACGATCGTGGGGGTGGCGATTGCCACGGCCTTGATGCCGCCACTGTCGGTGGTGGGGTTCGGGCTGGCGACGGGCAACGCCCAGGTGTTCGGTGGCGCGTTCGCGCTGTTCATGACCAACCTGCTGGCAATTGCGCTGAGTGCTGCGATCATGGCGCGCTTCTATGGCTTTGGAACCGAGCTTTCGCCGCGGCAGACGCGGATGCAGGCCGCGCTGATCTTCGGGGTTTTCATCCTGATGTCGGTGCCGCTTGCGCTAGCGTTGCGGCACATCGCCTGGGAGGCTGTGGCGAGCCGGCAGGTGCGCAGCGAGATAGCAGGGCATTTCGGAGACGGGGCGCGCGTTTCGCAACTGGAGATCGATTTTGCCGCCGACCCGCTGCGCGCCAATGCGGTGGTGCTGACGGAAGCGTTCAGGCCTGGCGCCGAGGCCGCGATCGGCGAACGGATCGAAGCGCGGCTTGGCCGGCCGGCGACATTGCAGCTGAACCAGCTGGTGGTGGACCAGGATGAATCGCGGCTGGAGCAGGAGCGTTCGGTGCTGGACGAGGCGCGCCAGAGCGAGGCGGATGCACAGGCGCTGGCGGCGGCGGTTGCCGCTTTCGCGCGTGTTTCGCCCGGAGACGTGGCGGTGGACAAGGGGCGGCGGCTGGTGGTGGTGCAGGCCGGGCCGGCCGCGACGATTCCGGCACTGCATGATGCGGAGTTGCGGCTTGGGGTGGATTATCCGCGCTGGACGATCCGGATCGTGCCGGCCTTCGGGCCCTTGCCGACGGTTCCGTTTCAGGCGGGCGGGACTGCGCTGAACGCGAATGGAATGCTGGCAGCCCGGCAGGCCGGCTGGGCCCTGGAACGCTGGGGCGTTCGGCGCGTGACAGTGGTGGGGCGGACGGCCACTGCCGGGGATGGGCCCGCAGGCGATGCCGCAGCGCGGATGGCAGCGCGGGCCGATGCCGTAGCCGTGCAGATGGAAGCGTTGGGGTTGGCAGCGGGGCGCCTGGTGGATCCGCCCGGGCCCGCGCAGCGCGCAGCCGAACGCGAAGGCGGGTTTGCGTTGTTCCGAAGCGTGGCGGTGCAGCCGGACCTTGGCCCGGTGCCGGCGAACTGACTGGATTTGCGGGAAGGGGACTAGCGGGAGGGGGACTTGCGCTGCCCTGCCCCGTTGCTATCGATGCGCCATGAAGCTTTCCGATTGCCACAATGTGCAGGATTTCCGGGAGCTGGCGCGGCGGCGCCTTCCGGGGCCGGTGTTCCACTATATCGACGGGGCGGCGGATGACGAGCTGACCAAGGCGCGCAATACGCGGGCCTTCGATGATGTGGACCTGGTGCCCAATGTGCTGGCGGGCGTGGCCGAGGTGGACATGTCTGTCTCGGTGTTGGGGCGGCGGATCGGGATGCCGCTGTTCCTTTCGCCCACGGCGTTGCAGCGCCTGTTTCACTGGGAAGGTGAGCGGGCTGTCGGCCGGGCGGCGAGCGCGTTCGACACCTATTTCGGGCTTTCGTCGCTTTCTACCGTGAGCCTGGAGGATATCGGCGCGACGGTGGACGGGCCCAAGATGTTGCAGCTGTACGTGCACAAGGACGAGGGGTTGAACCAGAGCCTTGTCGACCGGGCGAAGGCTTCCGGGTTCGATTGCCTGACACTGACGGTGGACACGATTGTTGGCGGCAACCGGGAGCGGTGCCTGAGGACGGGTTTCACCAGCCCGCCGCAATTCACGGCGCTGAGCGTGTGGGAATATGCAACGAAGCCGCGTTGGGCGCTGGACTACCTGTTCCGCGAAAAGTTCAGCCTCCCAAACTTGGCGGGGTTCCTGCCCGAAGGCACATCGAAAGCCATGTCTGTTGCCGATTATTTCACGCAGATGCTGGACCAGACACTGGACTGGACGCGGGCCGAGGCAATCCGGAAAAGCTGGGGCGACAAGCCCTTCTGCCTGAAGGGCGTGATGAGCGTGGAGGATGCAAAGCGCGCCATCGACATCGGGGCGACCGCGATTATGGTTTCGAACCATGGTGGGCGGCAACTGGACGGCAGCCGCGCGCCGTTCGACCAGATCGCCGAACTGGCCGATGCCGTTGGTGACCGGATCGAGATCATCTGCGACGGGGGGATCCAGCGCGGGAGCCATGTGCTGAAGGCGCTGGCGGCGGGCGCGAAGGCCTGTTCCGGGGGGCGGATGTACCTCTATGCGCTGGGAGCGGCCGGCGAACCGGGCGTTCGGCGGATTTTGGGGCGGCTGAAGCTGGAGATCGAACGCGACATGAAGCTGATGGGCGTGACGCGGGTGGACCAGCTGACTCGGGACAGGCTGCGATACCGGTAATGGACGAGACGTAAAAAATACTCGACACAAAGACGAATATCTTTTACATCATGTAGAACTTATTCGACATGGAGTCCCTTCAAGTGATCAGTGATTTGTCCTTTCGCGAAAAATCCGCTTGGGCGATGGGTGCCCTTTCGCTTGCCATCACCATCCTTTACCTAATCGACGTCCAGCCCATCAGCTGGCGTACCGGATCGGCCCCCCCGGTGGACCGGGATTTCATCAAGATCACGATCGCCGCCATTGTCGGCTCGATCATCGTCCAGAGCATTCTGGCCGCCGGCAATCCGAAAGATGCTGACGCGCCCGCCGATGAGCGAGAACGGCTTGTCCTCGCACGCGCCGGAAGCGTTTCGGGCTTTGTGCTTGCCTTTGGGTGTGTGGCGGCACTGTTGAACTATCTGGTTCACCCCAATGGCAACCTTCTGTTCCACGGCATCCTCCTCAGCCTGCTGTTTTCCACTGTTGCCGAGTCTGCCCTGCAGATTTTCTTTTTCCGACGCGACGCCTGAGCGATGGGCAAGGCCCCCCCCATCACCAACCGAGTAAAGTTGCACCGCATGCTTGCTGGCGGCATCACCCAGGCCGATCTTGCCGATGCTGTCGGAGTGACGCGCCATACGATCATTGCCATAGAGCAGGGTCATTATTCCCCCAGCCTTGAAACCGCATTCCGGATCGCAAGGCTGTTCGGTGTGGGCGTGGAGGATGTGTTCGGCTGGGAGGGTTAGGCGAACCGGGGGTGCGGCGGATCCCGGGGAAGCTGAAGCTGGAGATCGAACGCGACATGAAATCGATGGGCGTGACGCGGGTGCAGGAGCTGACACGGGACAAGCTGCGGTATCGGTGAGATGGGCATTGTGTCTGAGGGGTTTTTGCCTCCGGCGGGCAGGGCTTGTAGCCCCTGCACCCCTGGACATCGGTTCGGTGCGCAATCGTTGAGGTTGCGCTTGAGTGTCGGGATGATTTATTTTGGCACCATGAATCCGACCAACCTGTCTATGTCTGGGTTTGGTGGAAAGCGGACATCAGTTGGCGTTCGAATTCGACTCCGACGAAGCCATCCTGTAAAGTTACTTGCACGGAATAAACTCAGCCGCCGGAGGTAAGAGTGCACGACTCCACTCCATCTTTCAGATCGCCAACCCTTCGGTCTGCTCTGATGGGTACCGACGTACTGCCGCTTATGGCTGACTCGGTGATCTGCACCGACGAAGACGGTCGCATCCTAGTTTTCAACCAAGCTGCGGAGCGGTCGTTCGGCTATGCCGCGCATGAGGCAATTGGGGAATATGTCGAAATGCTGCTGCCTCAACGCCACCGCGCCCAACACGCCAATCAAGTGCGGGGCTTTGCCGAGGGAGGTGGTGCCTCGAATCGTATCATGGGATATCAGCGTGAAGTTGTGAGCCGACGGAAAAACGGTGAGGAATTTATAGCCGAGGCGACGATTTCGCGTGAATCGGTCGACGGCAAAACGATCCTGACAGTGGTCCATCGGGACATCACCGAACGGAAGGCGTTTGAACAACAGCGTGATACAATAGCCCAAGAGCTGGATCATCGAATCCGAAACGTCCTCTCTGTCGTCAGCTCGCTTGTGTCGCTCAGCGCCAGAAGCGCGAAAAGCGTCGGTGAGTTCGAGCATTCGTTACAAGAGCGACTCCAGGGATTGGCTTTAACCCAGACTTTCCTCCGCAAGGGCGCGCAGTCAAGCATGAGTTTGCGTGATTTGCTGGTTGCGGAACTGGCACATTATAACAGCCCAGACGGTAGGCGTACCATCATCAACGGTGCACCAATCACGTTGTGCCCGTCGGCGGTCCAGCCTCTGGCGCTGGCGTTTCATGAGCTTGCGACAAATTCCGCGAAATATGGCGCGCTTAGCAACTTGCACGGATGCGTCACTGTTACATCTGAATTCCTGACTGATGGAGACAGGCACCTAGTAGCTATCGAGTGGCGAGAAACGGGAGGCCCGCCCGTGAAATCGCCAGGCCGAAAGGGATTTGGCACGACGCTTATTGAGCAAGTGATCAAGAGGGTGTTTCGAGCCGATGTCGCCTTTGATTATCGCTCTGAGGGACTGGTCTGTCGTATGACTTTGCAGAGAGCCAAAGTGGAAGAAGGTTTAGAGGCTTAGGTGCGAGGACCATGAGGGACGCAGGTGAACGGGTTGTTCGAGAAGGCGGCAAACGTCTGCAAGTGGGTCGAAAATAGACATGCGATTCTCTTCGCGCGGAGCACAAGAATGTCTGGGGGTGCAGGGGATATGGTCCCCTGCCTGCCGGAGGCGTTCTTTCTTCACGGTAGAGCCCGTCAGCCGCGCTTGAAGGCCGGGCTGGATTCGAGCTGGGTGTAGGCTTCGGTGAGGGCCTGGAAGCGGGCTTCATGTTCGCGGCTGCCCCGGTTGGTGTCGGGGTGGTAGCGGCGGGCGAGGGCCCGGTACTTCGCCTTTATTTCGGGGAGCGTTGTTGTTTCGGGGAGGCCGAGGCTGGACAGTGCCTGACGGTCTTCGCGGGAAAGGCGGGAGACGGGCGCTTGTGTGGCGGCGGTGGCCGTTTTCCAGCGGAGGATGCCGAGCATGTCTTCCGCCCTGTCTGGCCCATTGTGCATGGCGTTGTGGGCGAAGGCGCGGGTTTCGCGGTCCCAGCTGGGATAGGGGGTGTGGGCCTGGAATATGGCATCGGAATCCATGCCTTCGAAATAGTTCCAGCCTGCATTGAAGGCGCGGACGTGATCGAGGCAGAAATATTGCCATTGCGGCGGGCTTGACGGTGGCGCGAGGCTGCTGCCGGGCCGTTGCACCGGCGCGCGGTAATCCCCTTCGAGCGGGCAGCCCGGGTGGGCGCAGGGGCGACCCCCGGGATAGGCTCCGCCTTTTGACTTCATGGCGTTTTTGCGTGTTCGCTTTCTGTTGGGTGCGGATGAAAGGCGGCATATAGGGGGGAGGACGGCAGATTGGGAGCGGGCAGATGGGCGCGGTGCGGGATGAGATAGAGCGGCGGTTGCGGGAGAATTTTCACCCGACGGCCTTGCTGGTGAGCGACGACAGCGACATGCATGTGGGCCATGCCGGGCATGACGGCAGCGGGGAGAGCCATTTTTCCGTGGACGTGACGAGTGCCGTGTTTGCGGGGATGGGCCGGGTGGACCGGCAGCGGGCGGTGAACCGGGCGCTGGCGGACCTGCTGGAAGGGCGGGTGCACGCGTTGGCGCTTAAGGCGCGAGCGCCTGATGAATAAGAGGCGGGCGGCGCGAGCGCCTGATGAATGAAAGACAGGCGCGCGAGCGCCTGGGGAGGGGGCTGTGGATGGGCCTGCCATTGGCGGCATTGACAGCCAATGTACGCAGACGTCATGCCCTGTTGGATAACGAAAGGCTCGGACATGGCAGACGACATCTTTGACGCAGGCGGGCCTACGGTCGTGGACTGGAAGGCGCTTGCTGCCAAGGAAGTGAAGGGCCGGGACCTGACCTGGCACACGCCCGAAGGCATCGATGTGAAGCCTTTGTACACGGCGGACGATCTGCCGACGTTGCCGCCGGGCCTGCCTGGCTTTGCGCCCTATACCCGGGGAATTCGCGCTTCGATGTACGCCGGGCGGCCGTGGACAATCCGGCAATATGCGGGTTTTTCGACGGCGGAGGATTCCAATGCCTTTTACCGGCGCAATCTGGCGGGCGGGCAGAAGGGGCTTTCGGTCGCCTTCGACCTGGCAACGCACCGGGGGTATGATAGCGACCATCCGCGGGTGACTGGCGATGTGGGGAAGGCCGGGGTCGCGATCGACAGTGTCGAGGACATGAAGATCCTGTTCGACGGGATCCCGCTGGACCAAATGAGCGTTTCGATGACGATGAACGGCGCGGTTCTGCCGTGCCTTGCCTTTTACATAGTGGCCGCAGAGGAGCAGGGCGTACCGGCGGCGAAGCTGGACGGAACCATCCAGAACGATATCCTGAAGGAGTTCATGGTCCGCAACACGTATATCTATCCGCCCGAGCCTTCGATGCGGATCGTGGCGGACATCATCAGCTTTACATCGAAGGAGATGCCGAAGTTCAATTCCATCTCGATCAGTGGTTACCATATGCACGAGGCCGGGGCGACTGCGGTGCAGGAGCTGGCCTTCACGCTGGCCGACGGGATGGAGTATGTGCGGGCGGCGCAAGGCCAGGGACTGGACGTGGATGCCTTTGCCGGCCGGCTGAGCTTTTTCTTCGCGATCGGCATGAACCTGTTCATGGAAGTGGCGAAGCTGCGGGCGGCGCGGCTGCTGTGGAGCGGGATCATGCAGGGCTTCGGGGCGAAGGACCCGAAAAGCTGGATGCTGCGGACGCACTGCCAGACATCGGGCGTTTCGTTGCAGGAACGCGACCCGTACAACAATGTGATCCGCACTACGGTGGAGGCGCTGGCGGCGGCCCTTGGCGGGACCCAGAGCCTGCACACCAACGCGCTGGATGAGGCGATTGCGCTGCCGACCGACTTTTCCGCCCGCATTGCACGCAATACGCAGCTGGTGCTGCAGGAAGAGACGGGGATTTGCCAGGTCATCGATCCACTGGGCGGATCCTATTACGTGGAAGCGCTGACACAGGATCTGGCGACCAGGGCGTGGGACCTGATCCAGCACGTGGAAGGCATGGGCGGCATGACCAGTGCCGTGCAGACCGGGTGGCCCAAGGCCGAGATCGAGAAGGCCGCCGCCGGAAAGCAGGCCGGGATCGACGCCGGGGAGACCGTAATCGTTGGTGTGAACCGGTATCGGCCCGCCAACGACGATACGCCCGAGCTGCTTTTGGTGGACAACAAGGCGGTGCGGGATTCGCAGATTGCCCGGCTGGCGAAGATTCGCCAGACCCGGGACGCCGCGAAGGTGGATGCGGCGCTGGCGGCCCTTCGGGAGGGGGCGAAGGGCAATGCGAACCTGCTGGCGCTGGCCGTGGAGGCGGCGCGGGTGCGTGCGACACTGGGCGAGATTTCCGATGCGCTGGAAGACGTTTTCGGCCGCCATGTGGCCGAGGTGAAGACGGTAACGGGCATTTACGGGCCCAGGCTGGCGAAGGATCCGCTGGCAATTCTGGTGCTGGAGGGCGTGAAGAGCCTTTCGGGGCGGATGGGCCGGGCGCCGCGCGTGCTGGTGGTGAAGATGGGGCAGGACGGCCATGACCGGGGGGCGAAGGTGGTTGCCTCTGCCTATGCCGACCTGGGCTTTGAGGTGATGGTGGGGCCGCTGTTCCAGACGGCGGACGAGGCGGCGAAGCTTGCGATATCGTTCGGGGCGGACGTGGTGGGCGCTTCATCGCTTGCGGCTGGCCACATGACGCTGGTGCCGGACCTGATCGTTGCGTTGAAGACAGCCGGGCGCGGTGACATCAAGGTGGTGGCCGGCGGGGTGATCCCGGCGCCAGACTATGAGTTTCTGCGCCAGCGCGGCGTGCAGGCGATCTTTGGGCCGGGGACCAATGTGGTGGAAGCGGCTGCCGAACTTCTGCGGCTGCTGGGCCATAACATGCCGCCGCTGGATGCGGCTGCCGAATAGGGACCGGCCACCGACACATTCCCGCGAAGCGCAAGCGCGACTGCGCGCCGGCCGTGAGGCCGAACAGCTGACAAGGAACCGCGAAGCGCAAGCGCGACTGCGCGCCGGCCGTGAGGCCGAGCACTGGAAAAAACCGCGAAGTGCAAGCGCGACTGCGCGCCGGCCGTGAGGCCGAACACTGGAAAAAACCGCGAAGTGCAAGCGCGACTGCGCGCCGGCCGTGAGGCCGAACACCCAGACTAGAAAGGCCAGATGATGGGAACCAGGAAGACCGAGACGACGTAGAACATGGCCATCCTCAAGTCGCCGAGTTTCCAGTAATCTTTGAATTTGTAGCCTGCCGGGCCTATGATTATGAGGTTCACGGGCGTGGCGATGGGGGTGAGGAAGGCGGCTGCGCAGGCGACGTTCACACTCATCAGAACAGGCGTGACGTTCACACCGAGCGCATTGGCGGCGAGGATTGCGACGGGGATGACGATGAGCGCGGTCGCGGTGTTGGAAATCACCTGACCGAGAACGGCCGAGATGATGAAGAGGCCGGTGAGCAGTGCGGTCGGCCCGGCATCGCCCAGGACATCGATGAGGGTATCGGCCAGCAGCTGGGCTGCGCCTGTCTGGAACATGGCGGCGGACAGCGGCATCATCCCGCCGACGAGGATGATCATGGTCCAGTTGATGGCGCGACAGGCTTCTTTCACGCTGAGCAGCCGGGTGAGGATGATGGCTGCCCGCGCGACCATTCCCAATGGCACGGCCTGTTTGCGAACGACGGCCGGGGAATCGACGACGAGGACGGCCGGATCGGCGAGGTGGGTGTCGAGTGCCTTCCAGCCGCCTTGCAGCAGCAGTGTGTCGCCAGCCTTGAGGCTGGTGGCGCCCGGGCCGACATCCGTGCCGGCGCGCTGGACGGCGAGAACGACGAGATCTCCCGAGGATGTTGTCGTGCCGGGGAAGGCCATGTCGCCGATGTATTTCGAGCGGGGCGGAATGATGACTTCGGCGAGGCCCGACGCGCGGTCGAAGAAGGCGTCCTCCACGCCCGCATTCTCTCCTGCGGCGATGACGCCAAGACCCTTGGCCTGTGCAAAGGCGGCGACGACATCTGGCGGGCCCTTCAGGATGATGGCTGTTGCAGCATCGAGGAGTGCGTCCGCTGCCTTCTGTGCGCCGTCTGCGCCCTTCACGCGGATGATGGAGAGGCCCGGAAAGCCGGCGATATCGAGGCTGCGCGCAAGCGTGCCGATGACCGGCGAGGATTCGCGCGGTCGGAGCTGGAAGAGGTTGCCATCGAGGCTGTACTGTTCGGAGAGCGTGCGGGCGTGGCGCGAGAAATCGCCCGGCAGCGACGGCCCCTGCGTGTAGGGCAGGAGCTTCGGCCCGAAGAAGTACATGATGACAATGCCGCCGATGACGAGCGGGATGCCGACCCAGGCGAACTCGAAGAAGGCGAACCCTTCCCCGCCTGCATCCATCAGGGCATCGTTGGTGATGACCGAGATGGGCGTGCCCAACAGCGCGAGCATGGAGCCGCAGTGCGACGTGAATCGCCGGCTGGAAGAACAAAGGGGCTTTTCATGGCTGAAGGGCGGCGGAGCGCGGGTTGATGGACCGGATGCTGACCGGCATCGAGGGGGCCGGCAACAAGGTGCCGCACCCGATGGTGATCTTTCTGGTGATGATCGGGGTGATCTTTCTGGCGTCGATTGTCATGGCGGCGTTCGATGCGCGCGTGACCCTGGAGACGGCCGACCCCATGACGGGCGCGCTGACGCAGACGGTCGTGGTTATGAACAGCCTGCTTTCGACCTAGGGCCTCAGGTTCATGCTGCCAGCTGGGTCGACAATTTCATGGCCTTTTCGGCGACAGGCATGATCGTTGTCGCGATGGTGACACTGAGCTGGGGCGAGGGTGCGGTGTTCCGCAACCCGGAAACCGGCTCGCTGATTTCCGAAAGCCCGTTGATGCAGGGGCTCATCGTGCTGATGGCGCTGCTGTTTCTGGCCGTGGGCTCGGCCTAGAGCGAGTCTCGTTCTGACTGCATCAGAACGGCCGCTCTATCTCCTTGTTTTTCCGCATGGGTTTCCGAAGCAGGTGATTCCACCTGATCGGAACATGCTCTAAGGTGCGGGCGCGGGCACGCTGACGACGATGAGCCAGGCGATCGGGATGATCGACAAGACGTTCAAGAGCATGGGGCCGCTGACCTTCCTGATTTCGCAATCGACAGGACCGACGGCGCGGCTTTGCCGCGACGCCATCTGACTTCTTCGTCACCCCCGGTTCGCGCGCAACGGAAGCGGCCGTCAGCAGAGCTGACGAGTCCGACCCGGGGTTGCAGAAAGACGAAAGAGCGCGGCAGAGCCGCGTCGTCGGACGGGTTCATCGGGCTGGGGTCCTCCGCCCCGCCGGCCGGACCGAACGCCGAGTCCGCGCGCTAACGCTGCGCGCTAATCGCGGCCGGCTATTCGGTCAGTTCGTCCCAGGCACCCTTCAGGCGATCCCAGAAGCCCTTCGATTTCGGGCAGCCCTCGCTCCCGCCTTCGGTGCCGCGGAATTCATCCAGCAGCTCCTTCTGGCGGATGGTGAGCTTGGTCGGGGTTTCGAGATCGACCTGGACCACGAGGTCTCCGACGCCGTGGCTGTTGAGGGCGGGCATGCCGCGGCCGCGGACACGGAACTGCCGGCCTGTCTGGGTGCCGGCGGGGACCTTCACTTCGATCGGCTTGCGATCGATGCCCGGGATGAGGATGTCGCCGCCGATTGCCGCGTCGACAAAGCTCATGGGGACTTGCGCGAAAAGCGTGGTGCCGTCGCGCTTCCACAGGGGGTGGGGCTTCATGTGCACGAAGATGTAGAGATCGCCGGCCTGGCCGCCGCGTGGGCCGGCCTCGCCTTCATCAGCGAGGCGGATCCGGGTTCCGTCGTCGACGCCGGCTGGGATCTTGACCTTCAGCGTCTTGCGGCGCTCGACCCGGCCTTCGCCGTGGCAATGATCACATGGGTCGGAGATGACCGAGCCCGAGCCGTGGCACGAAGGGCAGGTGCGCTCGACGATGAACATGCCATTCTGCATGCGGACCTGGCCACGACCGCCGCAGGTGCCGCATGATTGCACGCGGGCACCGGGCTTGCCGCCAGTGCCGAGGCAATGATCACACGTTACAGCGACATCGAGCGCGATATCGGCTTCGGCGCCATGAAAGGCATCTTCGAAGCTGACCTGGAGATCGTAGCGGACATCGGCGCCGCGCTGCGGGCCGGACCGGCGGCCGCGGGCCTGGCCGCCACCGCCCATGAACTGATCGAAAATGTCGGAAAAGATGTCGGAAAAGGGGGAGCTTTCAGCGGAGCCGCCCCCGCCCGCGCCGCTGTTCGCGAAGGCGGCGTGGCCGAGACGATCGTAGGCGGCGCGCTTCTGGGGATCGCGCAGGACATCATAGGCGAGACTTATGGCCTTGAAGCGCGCTTCTGCGCCTGTGTCGCCCGGGTTCTTGTCCGGGTGCCAGCGCATTGCGAGTTTGCGGTAGGAGGCCTTGAGGCCTGCTTCATCGCAGCTTCGCTGGACCTCCAGCAGTTCGTAATAATCGATTTCAGCGTGCATCGACGACAGCCCTTGACGCAAGGAAGCCGGGGGTCAACCCCGGCTGCACTCGTTTACTTTTTTGCTGCTTTTACTTCTTGCTGTCGTCGACTTCGGTGAAGTCGGCGTCGACGACATCTTCGGCCGGGGCTTCGGGCTGGCCTTCGCCGCCCTGGGCAGCCTGTGCGCCGGATTGTTCGGCTGCATAGACGGCTTCGCCGAGCTTCATCGCCACCTGGGCCAGAGCCTGCGCCTTGGCGGAGATCTGCTCGGCGTCACCCGAATCTAGTACGGCCTTCGTATCGGCGAGCGCCGATTCGATGGTGACCTTTGTGCCGGCGTCCACTTTGTCGCCATGCTCTGCGAGCTGGCGTTCGGTTGTGTGGACGAGGCTGTCAGCCTGGTTGCGGGCTTCGGCGCCCTCACGGCGCTTCTTGTCGTCTGTGGAGAACTGTTCGGCCTCCTTAACCATCTTCTCGATATCGTCCTTGTTGAGGCCGCCGGACGGCTGGATACGGATCTGCTGCTCCTTGCCGGTGCCCTTGTCCTTTGCCTGCACGCTGACAAGGCCGTTGGCATCGATGTCGAATGTGACCTCGATCTGCGGCACGCCGCGCGGCGCGGAGGGAATGCCGACCAGATCGAACTGGCCGAGCATCTTGTTGTCGGCCGCCATCTCGCGCTCCCCCTGGAAGACACGAATCGTCACGGCCTGCTGATTGTCGTCGGCGGTCGAATAGGTCTGCGACTTCTTGGTGGGAATTGTGGTGTTGCGATCGATCATGCGGGTGAAAACGCCACCCAGTGTCTCGATGCCCAGCGACAGGGGCGTGACATCGAGCAGCAGCACATCCTTCACATCGCCCTGGAGAACGCCGGCCTGTATGGCGGCACCCATGGCGACCACTTCATCGGGGTTGACCGAGGTGTTGGGTTCCTTGCCGAAGAGATCCTTCACGAACTGGCGAACACGGGGCATGCGGGTCATGCCACCGACAAGGATGACCTCGTCGATCTCGCTTGCCTTCACGCCGGCCTCGTTCATCGCATCGATGCAGGGTTTGCGCGTGCGTTCAATGAGATCGATGACGAGCTTTTCCAGATCTGCGCGATTGATGGTGCGCACAAGGTGCTTGGGGCCGGTCGCGTCTGCGGTTATGAAGGGCAGGTTCACTTCGGTGGTGGCCGTGGAAGACAGCTCGATCTTCGCCTTTTCGGCGGCTTCTTTCAGGCGCTGAAGCGCCAGACGGTCTCCGCGCAGGTCGATGCCTTCGGACTTCTTGAAGCCTTCGGCGAGGAACTCGACGATCTTGGCATCGAAATCCTCTCCGCCGAGGAAGGTATCCCCGCTGGTGGACTTCACTTCAAAAACGCCGTCCCCCAGTTCGAGGACAGACACGTCGAACGTTCCGCCGCCGAGGTCATAGACGGCGATCGTATGGGCGCTGGTGGTTTTGTCGAGGCCGTAGGCAAGGGCGGCGGCCGTCGGCTCGTTGATGATGCGCAACACATCGAGGCCGGCGATCTTGCCGGCATCCTTGGTTGCCTGGCGCTGGGCATCGTTGAAATAGGCCGGCACGGTGATGACGGCCTGGGTGACGGTTTCGCCGAGATAGGCTTCTGCCGTTTCCTTCATTTTTTGGAGAATGAAAGCGGAAATCTGCGAGGGACTGTAATCCTTGCCGCCGGCGTTGACCCAGGCATCGCCGTTGGCGCCGTTGACGATCTTGTACGGGACGAGATCCTTGTCCTTCTTGGTCATCGGATCATCGAACCGGCGGCCGATGAGGCGCTTCACGGCAAAGACGGTGTTTTCCGGGTTGGTTACGGCCTGACGCTTGGCAGGCTGGCCGACGAGGCGCTCGCCATCCTTGGCGAATGCGACCTGCGACGGCGTTGTGCGCGCGCCCTCAGCGTTTTCGATGACCTTGGGCGTGCTGCCTTCCATGACGGCAACGCAGCTGTTGGTGGTGCCCAGATCGATCCCGATTACCTTGGCCATTCGTTCGTCCTCTGTTTTCATGCGACGCCGTTTGTCGTCTCGGCGTTCACGGCTTTGATTGCATATGGGGCCCTGCGCCTTGCTGACCGTGCCGTGCCGGCTCTGCGTCAATCTGGCTTGGGGCGCCCGGTGCGAATGAGATATAGGGGGCCGGGCAGCGGCATCAATGGCCGAAACCATCATTTGCAGTCCGGTGTGTTGCCGCGATGGCACGATGAGCGGAGTTTGCGGGGGTTGGGTGGCCGAAGGACGGGGCTTGGCGGTTGGCTGATCGGCGGCGGGCGCGACAAACTGCATGTTGCGCCTGCGTCGGGCCCACCCTAAGTCCGCGACGACCAACAATCTGGTTTCTTTCGGAGTGTGGAGATGATCATGACGGTCCGCCAAGTCGGCCTTTCGGCCTGCGTCCTGGCTATTCTGTTGCTGGGGCTGTCGCTGTTCGGTGGCCGGGCCGTGCTCGGTGCGGACGGGAGCCCACATGTGATGGACGCCTGGGTTCGTATGCCAGCTGTGTCGGGGCGACCTGCGGGAGGCTATTTCATGGTCCATGGGACAAAAAAGGCCGACGCGCTCGTCAGCGCATCTTCGCCGAAGGCCGAGCGGATCGAAATGCACAGCATGGTGACGCGGGACGGCGTGATGCGGATGCGGGCTGAAACCAGCTTTGCCCTGCCCGCCAGGGGAACGCTGACCTTTGCGCCCGGCGGCAACCACCTGATGCTGTTCGGGCTCGCGGCCGATGTGAAGGCCGGGGACCGGATACCCGTGACGCTGGGCTTTCAATCTGGCGCCAAGGTGACCATTCAGGCCGATGTGCGGGCGGTGACGGCGGCGACACCGGCCGCCAAAGCGGCGGACAAGGCCCATCAGCATTGAGTCCGACGCGCGGCGAAGCGCTTCGCGCGGATTAACCGATGGCGAGCGGGCGCTGGTTGCGCGCGTGTTCGGCGGCGCGATCGATTGCGAACATGTGCGGATCAATCGGCTGAAATGGTGGATGTGGCAGCCGCACTGGGTGACGATGGCGCCCGACGGGCATTTGTGGTTTCACCCTAACGGCGATGTGTGGAGCGAGGATTTCAGCGCCGAGCGGCAAGGGCTGCGTGGGCACTTCATTCACGAGATGGTGCATGTGTGGCAGCACCAGTGCGGGATCGACCTCAGATTTCGCAGGCCGCCGCTGGCGCGCTACCGATATCTGCCGCTGGAGCCGGGAAAGCCGTTTGGCCGCTACGGGCTGGAGCAGCAGGCGGAGATCGTTCGGGAGGCCTATCTGCTGACCGAGCGGGTGCCGCTGGAAGGGCGGCCGCCGCTTGCGGTCTATGCTGCGCTGATCCCTTTCTGGCCGGGTGAATCCTTGGTGGCGGCCTATACCCCGTCCCGGTGATGGGAGCCTATTGCTTCGTCGGAACGCGGCAAGCGCGAGGAGAGCGCTTGCCGTCAGGCCGAGCTCGATGAGTCTTTCGCGTCGAGCCCTGCTAATAGAGGCTAAACGGGCGTTCGTTGGTGGCGTCGAACATTTTTGCGTCCAGTGAGAGGAGCGCGCCTTCGGCGGCCTTGTTGAAGGCGGCCATATGGGGCGCGGCGAAATGCGCCTTAAGCGCGGCTTCGTCTGCCCAGCGTTCAGCGATGGTGAGGACGGCCGGGCGGCCATCGGAGCCATCGCTTTCCATTGCCAGCGAATAGGAGAGGCAGCCGGTTTCCTCGAAGGTGGCGCGCATCATGGCCTGAAGGGCGGGGCGCAGATCTTCGAGGCGGGCGGGATCGACTTCGGCCCGGCCGATGATGATGATCACGCCGCTGCCTCGCTTTTGGCCTTTGCGACGGTGACGAGCGCCGGGCGGAGGAGGCGTTCCTTTAGCATCCAGCCGGCCTGCAGTTCCGCTACGACGGTGCCGGGTTCGGCATCGCTTTCCACTTCCACCATGGCCTGATGGCAGTTGGGATCGAGCGGGAGGCCGACAGCGGCGACGCGCTTGACGCCGTGGCGTTCGAAGATGCCAACCAGCTCGCGCTGGGTGGCTTCGATGCCGGCGCGCAGCGGGGCGAGCGTTTCGTCGGCTGGTAGCGATGCAACGGCGCGGGCGAGATTGTCCGCGACGGTGAGGATATCGCGCGCAAAGCCGGCGGCTGCATATTGCACCGCTTCCGACTTGTCGCGTTCGAGCCGGCGGCGGGTGTTTTCCGCCTCGGCCGCCATACGGAGCGCGCGATCACGCTCTGCATCGCGTTCCGAACTCAGCGCGACGATCTCTTCGCGCGCATCCGCCAGTTCGTTTTCGAGCGTCTTCGGGCCATCTTCGGGCTCCGCCGCTTCATCGATCATGCCATCAACCTCGACAATCTGTTCGCTGTGAAATCCACCATGGGGACGACGCGGGCATAGTTCAACCTTGTCGGTCCGATCACGCCGACGACACCGATGACCCGGCCGTCTGCGCCGCGATAGGGCGCGGCGATGACGCTGGAGCCGGACAGCGCGAACAGCCGTGTTTCGGCACCGATGAAGATGCGCAGCGCGTCTGCCGCACGTGTTTCTTCCAGAAGGCGGCTGAGTTCGGCCTTTTGTTCCAGTTCCTCCAACAGCGCGCGGGCGCGATCGAGATCTGCACTATCCAGCAGGTGCGCCTGGCCGCGAACGATGAGGACCGGGTGCGCGCCATCCGTGGACCAGCTTGCGAGCCCCTCGGCGATGAGATCGGCCGTGATGCGATCAAGCTCGGCCCGGTCTGTTGCCATTTCGGCCTGCAGGCGGGTGACGGCCTGGGCCAGCGTGAGCCCCGAAAGGCGGGCGTTCACATAATTCTGCGCCTGTTCGAGCGCCTGGGGCGGCAGACCCTGGGGAAGCGCCATGACGCGATTTTCGATGCTGCCGTCTGCGCCGACGAGCACAGCGAGCGCGCGCCCCGCGCCCAGCGGCACCAGGTTGAGCTGGCGCAGGATGGCTTCGGATTTGGGACTGGCGACGACGGCGGCACACTGGGCGAGGCCGGACAGTGCCGACGTGGTCCGGGCAAGCACGTCTTCGAGGCTGGCGCCCGAGCGGCCGGCTTCGGCCTCGATCGCGGCGACATCTTCGGGCGAGGGGATGGCGGCCTGCATCATGCCATCCACGAATAAGCGCAGGCCCTGTTCGGTGGGCACCCGGCCGGCCGAGGTGTGGGGCGATTCCAGAAGGCCGAGTTCTTCCAGATCCTGCATGACGTTGCGGATGGAGGCCGGCGACAGTTGGAGACCGCCCATCTTGGCGAGCGTGCGCGAACCAACGGGGCTGCCGTGGGCGAGGTAGCTGTCGACGATGTCGCGGAAGATGCCGCGCGCACGGTCCGACAGCTGGGAAACGCTGATTCCTGGAACATCGTGCATCGCCCCCATGTAGGGTGCATTGGGTTCGCCCTCAACCGCTGCTTCTTGCCTGCACGGTTTGGCGGGCCTAAGCCCGGCGCTTGTCGTTCCAGCCCCAGCCTTCCAACCACAGCCTTTCAACCACAGAGGAAATTCCCATGCGCCCTTCGGGCCGTTCACCGGATACCATGCGAGATATCGTGATGGTTCCCCGTTTCAATGCCCATGCCGAGGGATCGTGCCTGGTGAAGTTCGGGGACACGCATGTTCTGGTGACGGCGAGCGTGGAAGAGAAGCTGCCGCCATGGATGCGGGGCAAGGGCGAAGGCTGGGTGACGGCGGAATATGGCATGCTCCCGCGCGCGACCCACACGCGCGGATCCCGCGAAGCGGCCAAGGGCAAGCAGAGCGGACGCACGCAGGAAATCCAGCGGCTGATCGGCCGGTCCTTGCGGGCGGTGACCGACCTGAAGGCGATGGGCGAGCGGCAGATCACGCTGGACTGCGATGTGCTGCAGGCCGACGGTGGCACGCGGACGGCGGCGATTTCGGGCGCCTGGGTGGCGCTGCGGCTGGCGCTGGATTCGATCAACGCGGTGACGCCGTTTGAGAAGGATCCGCTGCCCGGGCAGGTGGCCGCCGTGAGTTGCGGTGTTTACCAAGGCACGCCCGTTCTGGATCTGGATTACCCCGAGGATTCGACGGCGCACACCGACGGCAATTTCGTGCTGACGTCTGCCGGGCAGCTGGTGGAAGTGCAGGCGACGGCCGAGGGCGATGTGTTTGATGAGGAAACCCTGCTGCGCCTGTTGCGGCTGGCGCGGATCGGCTGCGACCAGATCTTTGCGGCGCAGAAGGTGGCGACGGGGCGGTGACTTCGGGCCACGGAGCGGGCGGGCGGCTGGCGGACATCGGGCCGCGGCTGGTGCTGGCGAGCCACAATGCGGGCAAGCTGCGCGAGATTGCAGCGCTGCTTGTGCCGTTCGGGGTCGAGGCTGTGCCGGCATCCGCGTTCGGGCTGCAGGAGCCGGCGGAGACCGAGGACAGCTTTGCCGGCAACGCGCTGCTGAAGGCGCGCTTTGCTGCGGCAGGATCGGGCCTGCCGGCGCTGGCGGATGACAGCGGGCTGTGCGTGGACGCGCTGGGCGGTGCGCCGGGCGTTTACACTGCGGACTGGGCCGAGACGCCAGACGGCCGTGACTGGATGCTGGCGATGGGCAAGGTAGCGGAAAAGCTGCGTGCCCTGGGGCCGGATGCATCGCGCCGCGCAGCGTTTCACTGCGCCCTGGCGCTGGCCTGGCCCGATGGACGCGAAGCGGTTTACGCAGGCGCGGTAGCGGGTTCGCTGGTCTGGCCGCCCCGAGGCGACAGGGGGTTTGGCTATGACCCGGTGTTTGTGCCAGAAGGACATGACGAGACATTCGGGGAAATGGAACCCGAGGCCAAGCATGGGATGAGCCATCGGGCGGTAGCTTTTGCGAAGCTGAAGGCGGCGCTGGGGACGGCATGAGCGGCGATCTTGCCCTGTATGTGCACTGGCCGTTTTGCGTGACGAAGTGCCCCTACTGTGACTTCAACAGCCATGTGCGCGAAGGCGTGGACCAGGACCGGTGGATGGCGGCGCTGTTGGCGGACATGCGGTATGAGGCGGTGCGGACAGAAGGACAGCGGCTGGGTTCGATCTTCTTCGGAGGCGGTACGCCGAGCCTGATGCCGCCGGCGACGGTTGCGGCTATCATCGGGGAGGCGCATCGGCTTTGGCCGGTTGTGCCGGGGCTGGAGATCACGCTGGAGGCGAACCCTTCATCTGTGGAAGCGGCGCGCTTTGCCGATTTTGCGGCGGCCGGGGTGAACCGGGTTTCATTGGGGTTGCAGGCACTGGATGATGCAGCGCTGAAGCTTCTGGGGCGGCCGCATGACCTGGCGCAGGGGCTGGCCGCGCTGGAGACGGCGCAGCGTCATTTCGCGCGGGTGAGCTTCGACCTGATCCATACGCGGCCCGGGCAGACGGTGGCGGCGTGGGAGGCGGAGTTGCGCCGCGCATTGCGCTTCGGGACGGGGCATCTTTCTGCCTACCAGCTGACGATCGAGCCCGGCACGCGCTTTCATACATTGTTCGCCAAGGGGCTGTTGAGCTTGCCGGGCGAGGATGACGCAACCGAGATGTTCGAGATGACGGGCGCGCTGTGCGAAGCCGCCGGGCTTGCGCTGTATGAGGTATCGAACCACGCGCGGCCCGGTGAGGCGAGCCGGCACAACCGCGCCTATTGGACCTATGGCGACTATGTCGGGATCGGGCCCGGGGCGCATGGGCGGCGGAACCGGACCGCCACGCTGAGGCTGCGGCGGCCGGAGACCTGGCTGGAGGCCGTGGAAGCGCGCGGACATGGGCTGGAGGCCGAGGAGGCGATCGATCCGGCGACCGCTGCCGAGGAGGCGCTGCTGATGGGGCTGCGGCTGGCCGACGGAATCGAGCCGGCACATTTTGCGCAGCGGACGGGCGTTGCGCTGGACATGGCGGTGGATGGCGATGCGCGGCTGCGGCTAGAGGCCATGGGCTATCTGGTGCCATCGCACGCCGTTGCGGGGCGGCTGATTGCAACGGCTGCCGGGCGTTCACTGACCAATCGGCTGATCCTGGAACTGTCAGCAGGGCGTGGTGTGGGCTTGAATGGCGGCAGCAGCGCGCCATCTTCACGGGCCTTGGTTCGCCCACCTATCGGAACTGGAGAGACATTATGATCGGCAAGCTTTTGACCGCGTTGGCGGGACGGACGGTGGCGCGGACCATGGGCGGGGCTTCTGCCGGGCCTGCGGGCGCGATCATCGGCGCTGCCTTGCCCGTGGTGCTTCCGCGTGTGGCGCGAGCGCTGGGCCCGGTGGGAATGGTGGTTGCCGCCGTTGGCGGGGTTCTGTTCACGCGCTGGCTGGACCGGCGCAACGCGCGAGAGGCCGCCCTTGGGGGTGTGCCGCCGCGCGCACCCGAAGCGACGCTTGGAGGGCCGAGTGCGCCACGGTTGTTGGAAGGCGAACTGGCGAAGCGCTGAGACTGGCGAAACGCTGAGACTGGCGCATCGATAGAGCGGCCGTTCCGATGCAATCCGGACGGCCGCTCTATCATCATGCTTCAGAGGGGTGACACTTCCACCAGCAGTTTGCCGAAATTGCCGCCGGAATAAAGCAGCTTCACACTTTCGAGCGCGTTTTCGAGGCCGGGGCGGATATCCTGCCTGGTTTTCACCTTGCCCTCCAGCATCCACTGGGCGAGCTGTCCGAAGGCTTCGGGGAAGCGGGCGGCGAAATCGGTGACGATAAAACCACGGATGGTGAGGCGGCGCATCAGGATCAGGGTCCAGCGGCCGGCTTCCTCGTGGTCGACTGTTGCGTTGTAGCCCGAGATCATGCCGCATAGCGGCATGCGGCCGAACAGCTTCATGCGTTCGACCACAGCCGACATGATGGGGCCGCCGACCTGTTCGAAATTGATATCCACGCCTTCGGGTGCGAGGCGATCGAGTGCGGCGCCGACATCTTCGGCCTTGTAATTGATCGCATGGTCGAACCCGAGTTCCTCGGTGATGAAGCGGCCTTTTTCTGCGCTGCCAGCGATGCCGATGACCTTGCAGCCCTTCAGCTTGCCGATTTGGCCGACGATCTGGCCCACGCCGCCGGCTGCGGCACCGACGACGAGCGTTTCACCCGCCTTGGGCTGGCCGATATCGAGCAGGCCGAAATAGGCTGTGGGGCCGACGACGCCGAAGGTGCCGAAAGCCTGCGGGATGGTGATTCCCGGGATTTCGGGGAAAGCGGACATGCCTTCGCCATTGGAGACCATGTGGGTTGCCCATTCGCCGAGGCCCGCCATGAGCTGGCCTTCGGATACACCCTGCTTGCGGCTGGCGACGACGCGGCCGACGACCCCACCGCGCATGGGATCGTTGATGCCGACGGGGGGCATGTACTGCTCCATGTCGGACATCCAGATGCGGTTGGTCGGATCGAGCGAGAGATAGCCGGTTTTCAGCAGGAATTCGCCGTCCTTGAGATCTGGCAGGGCTTCTTCCTGATAGACGAGATCCGAATCGGCGATGTCGCCCACTGGTCGTTTCGCAAGTCGCCACACGTGCCGCATCTCAGCCATCGATCATCTCCCCTGATTGCTTAATTCTCCGTCGTACCGCCAGATGAGCGACTGAGCGAACGGAGTCCAGCTACCGACTTTCACACCTGCTTCGGCCAGCGCGTCGGCGACCCATTGGTTGCAGGTTCTGATGGCGGAATAGCGGCTGGTGCCGGGAAGGAAGATATCGTCCGGTCCGTAGCCGGGGACCGGGGTGCCCGCGCCGATTTCGGCCTGGAGGAAGGCGATGAGCCTGGCGTATTCGGCCGGGGAAAGGCGGATGGGGTGGCCCCGTGGGCCATCAAGCCGATAGATGTGCACGAGGCTCTGGTCGCTGGCGAAGAGAGCCCTGAGACCGTGCAGCACTTCAAAGTCGCTCCAGCTGGGGGTTGCAAGGAAGAAATCCCGCTCGCCCCAGCTGAAGCTCAGGTGCGTGGGCTTTTGGCCTGGTGGAAAGACCTCTGGCGGGAGGCTGGCGCGCCAGTTGTGCCCGGCGGCTGCGACGGGGAGGATAAGCTCGGTATGGGCCAGCGTGGCATCTATGCCGATGGTTACGCCCGTTTCGCTTTCCCGCCAGCCGGCGTTGCGGGGCAGGATCGCACCCAGCAGAACGGCCAGCAGCAGTGCAGCGACGATGGCGAGCAGGAACAGGCCGCCGATGCGGCTTGCCCGCATCATGGGGCGAACGCTGTGCGGCTTGCCCGCATCATCGGGCGAATGGGGCGCGGATTGCCAGCATCATCGGGCGAAGGGGGTGAGGAAGCTGTCGAGCGCTTCGAGCGCCGCCGGCTCTTCCAGTGTGGGGGCATGGCCGACATTGGGGACGGTGACGGCGACAAGGCCCGGGATCCGGGCCTGCATGGTCGCCTGGGTGCCGGCTGTGAGGATATCGGAGCGTTCTCCGCGCAGGCTGAGGACGGGACGCCCCTTGAAGCCATCGAGGGCGAGCCAGAGATCGAGGCTGCTATCATTGTGCGGGAGATCGAAGGGGGCGGCAATTTCGGGATCATAGTCCCACACAATCCTGCCCTCGCGGGAGACCCGGCAGAGACGCTTGGCGTGGGCGAGCCACTCTTCGAGCGGCCAGCCGGGGTAGATATCGGCCTGTCGGCGGGCGATGTCGCGTGCGGCATGGAGCCAGGTGGGCCAGTTCCCGCCGCGCCCGACCTGGCTGCGGACGCGTTGCAGACCGCCCTCTTCCATGGTGGGGCCAAGATCGTTGAGGACAAGGCCGGCGATGCTGTCCTTGTGCGCCATATCGAGCAGCAGGCCCATCAGGCCACCGAGCGATGTTCCGATGACGATGAAGCGCCGGAGCCTGGCCTGGTCGATGATGCGGCCGAGATCCTGGAGGTAAGCCAGGGGGACGTAGGTGAGCGGGTCCTTCGCGTAGCCCGAATCGCCGCGGCCGCGAAAGCTGGGGGTGACAACCCTGAAACGCGGGGCGAGGCGGGTTGCAAGCGATTCGAAATCGCGCGCGTTGCGGGTGAGCCCCGGCAGGCACAGGATGGCGGGGCGGGCCGGATCGCCGGCATGGTCCCGATAGTGGAGGCGGACATTGTCGCTTGTCCACAGGTAATGGTCCTCGAAGGCGGTGGTCATTGGGCTGGCTTCCGGGCTCTGCTGTGTGGCCGTTTGACGGGCCGGGCGTTCTGGCACCTTTTGACTGTCACTCAGTTTTGTCTCATAGGTTTGTGCGGGGGCTGTGGGGTGTCGAGAGAGGAATAGGGTCTGGTGGCCACAAAGGCGAGTGCTGCGCAGTCCGGTGACGGCGATACGGGATCGGTAACTGCGGGCAGCGGAAACCGCGCGTCTGCGCGGCCATCTGCCAAGCTGGCGGGCAAGCCGGCAGGACGAGCCGCCGGCAAGCCGGAGGCTGACTGCAAGGCGCGCCGCTATGACCCGGCCGAAACGCGGACCCGGGTGCTGGAGGCGGCCTATGTGCTGTTTGGAACACGCGGCTATTCGAACACTGGCACTGCGGACATTGCGCGGGCGGCGGATGTATCGGAAGGCTCCATCTTCTATCATTTCGGGTCAAAGCATGCGTTGCTGGTGGAGCTTGGCAAGCTGCACGGCCTGAAGATGGTTGACGCGATGCAGGCCGGCGATCCGCTGGAAGCGTTGAGCTTCGAGACCACGCTGAACCGATGTTTTGACTTTTGTGAAGTGAACACCGTGTGGGACCATACGGTTGGCGGCGGGGAATGCGCGGCTTCTACCCTGAGCGCGACCCACAAGACGCTGAAGAAGAACCCCGATGCGGAGCCCTTCTTCCATGCAACCCGCGAAATCGTGGTTGGCTGGACCAAGGCGCATATGGATGCGGTTGCCGCGCGGCATGGCGCTACCCCTGTCGACACCCGGATCGCCGCATCGCTGATTTTCGCGTTGGTGGGGGATGCCATCCAGATGTACTTCAACCCGGTGGCCAGCGACGAGGACCGCAAGCGGATCCGGACCGAATGCATCCGCTTTTGCACGGCAGCGGCCGGGCACCCCTTGGCTGAACGGAGCTGACCCGGCAGCGGTTGCGGCCGCAGGCTGATCTTGCGAGGCTTGCAATCGCCGGACCGGCCGTCATGGTGTTGGTGTGACCCTTTCCGATATGCCGTTCCGCCCCAGCAGTGCCATTCTTGCCCTTGGCGAAGATTTTTTCGACGCGGTGGAGCCCGCACCGTTTCCAACGCATATCCTGCGCTATCGCAACCAGAACGCTGCTGCCGAGGTGGGGCTGGCAGGGCTTTCGGATGCGGAGTGGATCGGCCATTTCGGGCGGTTCGCGCCGCTGCCCGGAAGCCTGCAGACGCCACTGGCGCTGCGCTACCATGGGCACCAGTTTCGGACCTACAATCCCGATCTGGGCGATGGCCGGGGGTTCCTGTTCGCCCAGATGGAAGATGGCGCCGGGCGGTTGATGGACCTTGGGACTAAAGGCTCGGGGCGGACGCCCTGGTCGCGATTTGGAGATGGGCGACTGACGCTGAAGGGCGCAGTGCGCGAGATCCTTGCGACGGAAATGCTGGAAGCGCTGGGGGTGACGACTTCGCGCACGCTGTCCATCATCGAGACGGGCGAGGCGCTGGAGCGCGGCGACGAGCCTTCGCCGACGCGGTCGGCCGTGATGGTGCGGCTTTCGCACAGCCATGTCCGCTATGGGACGTTTCAGCGGCTGGCCGCGCTGGAGCAACCGGCGAACATCAACCGGCTGGTGGCGTATGTGCTGGCGAATATTGCCCGGCGCGACGATGGAGATGACCCTGTTGCGGTGCTGATGGATTATGCGGTGGCGGGCGCGGCGCGGCTGGTGGCCGAGTGGCATGTCGCTGGATTCGTGCATGGCGTGTTGAATACCGACAACATGAACATTTCGGGCGAGAGTTTCGATTACGGGCCGTGGCGCTTTTTGCCGGCGTGGGATGCGGGGTTTACCGCCGCGTATTTCGACCACTTCGGGCTATATGCCTTCGGGCGGCAGGCCGAGGCGTTGCAATGGAACCTGGTCCAGCTGGCGCAGGCGCTGAGGACCGTGGCACCGGCCGACAGCCTGGTGCCGGCGTTGCAGCGCTGGCCCGAACTGGTGGTGGCCGGGATTCAGCGCCTGGCCTTGTGGCGACTGGGGCTGGCACCGCTGGATGCTGCTGCGGGCGACGCATTGGTGCGGGCGTTCGAGGCGGGGCTTTCCGAAAGCGGGGTGCAGCCGGACGCGGCCTGGTTTGCCTTTCGCGGTGGGCGGGTTCCGGACACCGTGCACCCGGCGTTCGCTCCGTTTGTGGAGCTGCTGGCCGGGTTCCGGCCCTTGGAAGGCGCGCTGGCGCACCCCTACTGGGGCGATGCCGAGCCGTGCACCATGCTGGTGGACGAAGTGGAATCGGTTTGGGTGCAGATTGCCCAGAGGGATGACTGGGGGCCGCTGGAGGCCAAGATCGCGGCTGTACGGCGGATGAGCGAGGCGCACCGGGTGTAGGGAGAGTTTTCAGCGCTTGTCGAGATAGTCGACGACGGCTTCTGCAAGCCCTTCGGCGATGGCCTGCTGGCCATGGCGCGAAAAGAGAACATCGGAATCTTCGGCGTTGGACAGGAAGCCGGTTTCCAGCAGAACAGCCGGGACACCGAGATTTCGCAGAACTTGAAAGCCGGCGAAGCGATGGAACTGCGAGCGGAACAGGACGCCTTTGGGTTCCATGCCGCGTTGAAGGGACTGGGCGAAATCGGCGCTGGCGTTCATGCTGTCGCGCAGTCCGAGATCGATCAGGATGTTGGCGACTTCGCGGTTTTCGGTGGTGAGATCGACGCCGGCGATGATGTCGGCCCGGTTTTCCTTGGCGGCGACGCGGGCGGCCTCCTTGTCGGATGCGACGTCTGACAGGGTGTACACGGACGCGCCCCGCGCGAGCGGATTGGGTGCGCTGTCTGCGTGTATCGAGATGAAGAGATCTGCGTTCCACTGGCGGGCGAGGCGCACCCGGCCGCCCAGCGTGATGAAGCGATCGTCTTCGCGCGTGAGGCGGACTTCGACGGGGACGCCGCGGGCGCGGGCGCGGCGCTCTATCGCCTGGCGCGCGGCCTTGGCGATGGCGAGCGTGACATCCTTTTCCTGGCCTTTGCCCGAAACGGACGGCGCGCCCGGGTCCTTGCCGCCATGGCCGGCATCGATGACAACGACGGCGCGCGTCCGGCGTGTTGGCCGGGCCGTTGCCACCGGGGTTTCGCGCTGCGCCTTCGCGGCGGGCCGTTCGGGCCGGACGCGCGTGTCGACGGGTTGTTGCGGAACGACTGCAACCGGGATGGAGGCGGGCCCGGGTGCGGGAACCGGTGCTGCGGCGGGCGCAAGGCTGCGTTCTGCTTCGAGGAGGGCCTGTTCGACTGCGTCCAGACGGGCATTGCTGTCTGCCCTCATGTCTGCTGCAGGGCGCGGGCCGGGCGGGACTGCGCGGGGGGCTTCCTGGGTGAAGCCCGCGATTGCGGCACGGCCGCGCCTGACCTGACGCGCGAAGTCTGCTTTGCTGATGGGGCCGAAGCGCAGTTCGAGCACCTGATTGCGATCCTGAAAGGCGCTGACGAGCTGCATCGGCCTGGCGAGATCGACCACGATCCGCACGGTTTTCGGATCGAACTGGGAAACGCGGGCGCCCTTTGCCGCGCCGGCGCCGGCGACGTCGGCACGAATGCTGGCGGCATTACCCAGATCAATGGCCCAGCGCATCGGGTCTGCCAGCGCAAGCGCGCGGGGCGGTGCAGCGAGTGGTTCGGAAAGCGCAAGCCGCAGCGTGGGGCCTTCCGGGCCGGGGGCGAGCCTTAGGGTGCCGGCGACCGCTGTCGCGTGGGCGACTGCTGGTGACAGCAGGAGAAGCAGAGGAAGGGCAAGCCAGCGCAAGGCCATGGGACCTCTTGCCAAGAAGGGCGGCGGAAGGGAAGCAGCGCGTCAATCGGATGCGACGACCTGCTTTCCATCTTCGTCGAACAGGGCGGTGGCGGGGGCCTCTGCCGGGGGCGGCTCATCTGTTTCGAGGCCGACGCGGAGCACGAAGGCGAGGATGGTGGCGACCGCGACGTAGAGATCAGCGCGGATGACCGTTCCGACGCGGCCGGTGAAGTAGATTGCGCGGGCCACGGACGGGTAGGACAGGACGGTTACGCCCCGCTCTGCGGCGAGCTCGCGGATCACGTCTGCAACTATGCCGCGCCCTCGGGCGACGATGACGGGGGCACCATCGACTTCGGGCAGGTAGCGGAGTGCGATGGCGAAGTGGGTCGGGTTGGTGAGGACGACGGTGGCGTCGGCCATGGCGCTGCGGCTTGCGCGTTTCAAGCCTTCGCGTGCCATGCGGCGCATGGCGAACTTCATTTCCGCCGAACCTTCCTGTTGTTTATACTCGTCTCTCAGTTCCTGCTTGGTCATCCGGAGGCGCTGTATCCATTGCCGGAGCTGAACCGGGATATCGCCGCCGGCGATGACCGCGAGGCCCAGCGTGAGCCAGAAAAACAGCTTGAGGCCGAGGTCTGCGGAGGTGGCCATGGCGGCCTCGAGCGGGACTGC
>Ga0335395_10000394_pt1 | contig 27826 bp, 23 predicted proteins | sample MAT02_FD_205744 | JGI IMG/M metagenome (GOLD analysis project Ga0335395, IMG submission 205744) | Freshwater microbial communities from Lake Fryxell liftoff mats and glacier meltwater in Antarctica - MAT-02 (spades assembly) (version 2) ... | reverse complement strand
GCAAGTTTTTAATCAGTCGGCTACTTCAATCAATACTCGCTACACCTTAGCTGTAATTCCGGGCTTATTTTATGGTACGATATTATGGTGGTCGCAACATCAAGAAAAGTTCAAACCAAGGCTGCATCGTTTCTGGATTGGGTGTATCGGTTTGTCAATCCTGCTTACATACACTTCTAATCCGCATCGAGCTTTGTATTTCATTTCTCCTTACTCGATTCAACCTTGGGTTTATCAATCTTTAAGCGCTCAATTGGATCATGCTGCTGATTTAAAGACTGTTTTTAATTCGATTCCAAAAGATGCAAGTGTTTCTACTAGCGGTTATATAGTTTCGCATCTCTCCGGGCGTCGGAACATTATTCGTTTAGAAGTGATGCAGATGAAAGATGAAAATGGAAAAACAGTTGATGTTGATTATGGATTGCTGGATTTGTGGCAGTTGCAGGAGGATAATTTGAAGGGTCCGATCGATCGCGGTAGAGTTAGGGGGGGAGTGCGTTTTGCGGACGAAGCTCTGCGGCAGGGAACTTACGGGGTTGCTCAAGTATTAGATGGGGTGGTTTTGATTCAAAAAGGTATAACTTCTAAACCCGAAGTTTTGGCGGCTTGGTTGAAGTTGCGACAAGAAATCCAGCCGTTCATGTAAAATAAACAGAAAAAAGACGATCCGGGCCAATGCTCGAATACAAGACCCCAAAGGTTTGCTATACTCCAGAATATAGAAGCATATTAACCCTTTGAAAATTTTAAGGCCGGAGCTATGACATCCTACGCAACCTCCACAGCAAGAGCCGAGATGAGTGAGATCCGGCGCTTGAAAAATATACTGCCCCCAGAACTCCAAAGTTGGGTGACAGTAGAAAAAACCATAGAAGTAAATCCCACCTTGATCCGCAGCGAAGAAATCGGTAAAGATCAGGTAGAGGTACAGATAGACCTGATCCGCTGGGAACAACTAGCAATGGATCAGCGCAACCTGCTATTTTGGCACGAAGTCGCCCGTATCCAAAACGACACCATCCCCAGAGATGGTTGGGAAATGGCTGCCCTCGCGATCGGTTTAGGTGGCGCTGTCGGCGAACTTTGGGTGCAAGACGGGTTGCTGCTGGTACTAGCCTTATCCCTATGCGGTGTCTCCGGCTGGAGGCTTTACCAGAAGAATAACGGAGAGAAAAGCTTAAAAGAAGCAGTCGATGCTGACGAAAAAGCCCTCGCCCTCGCCACCCGCTTTGGCTACACTCTCCCAAACGCTTATAAAAGCCTGGGTAGCGCCTTAAAAACCCTAATCGAGCAAACTTCCAAAAAGCAGCAACGCGCTAAATACGAAGCTCGTCTCCAAGCCCTGAAACGCAACGCAGCCAAAGCTAAGGCCAAAGTCAAACCAATCGGCCGCGAAACATCCCAGTCAGAAAACGTTTATAATTCCTGACATACTCTACACACCAACCCGCTTGGCGGGTATGGTGTGGGCTTCCAAGAATCACTTCTTGGCCTTCCTCTTTGCTACTTAAAATATAAAGTTTGTGTAAATCTAGCCTTTTATTAACAATAATATTTGGTAAAAATGGAGCGGCTAGGACACAATAGGCTAAAGACATCAGCTTGAAATTTGAAACCAGGACTTCATGGTCAGCCAAACCCCAGAGGCAGATTTTCGGGTAACATATTTGGACGAGATTCCCTCAGTTCATATCCCTGTGCGCTTAAGCGTACTTGAAGCCGTAAACTTCAAGACAACCTGCCAGGAACTTTTTTCTGGAAGCACCGCTCCTAGTAAAATTGTCCTAGACTTCAGTCAGACGACATTTATCGACAGTAGTGGCATCGGTGCCTTAGTCAGCAATCTAAAATTTGCTAAACAGCGGGACAGCGACTTAGTGCTGCGGAGTCTCAAGCCGCAGGTCAAAGCAGTATTTGAGCTCACCAGCCTAGATCAAGTGCTGACAATCGAGTCGTCCCCTGTCAGCACAGCCCCCGCTGAGAACAACCGTGCAGACAGTCAGTTACCCGTCACGCACCCCTCCGTGCGATCGTTGGTGAAACGGCTGATCGACATTGTTGGGGCAATAGTAGGTTTGATAATTACAGGAATATTGTTCATACCCATAGTCGCAGCCATCACAATTAACGATCCAGGCCCGATATTTTTCGCTCAAACCCGCTGTGGCTGGATGGGAAGAAGATTTCGGATTTGGAAGTTTCGATCGATGTGTACCAACGCCGAAGCGATGAAATCCCAAATCAAAAACCAAGCCTCCGGCGCTTTTTTCAAAAATGACAACGACCCCCGCATTACTAAAGTCGGGCGGATATTGCGAAAAACCAGCCTGGATGAATTGCCACAATTTTGGAACGTACTCAAAGGCGAAATGAGTCTAGTCGGTACCAGACCGCCGACCCCAGACGAAGTTGACCGCTATGAAGTACCTCAGTGGCAGCGTTTCGATGTCAAACCAGGGATGACAGGAGAATGGCAAGTCAACGGCCGATCTCAAGTGCGTAACTTTGAAGATGTCATCAGCCTGGATTTAAAGTATCAAGAAAATTGGAGCCTGATTTATGACCTGAAACTAATTGTGAAAACCATAACTGTTCTGTTCAATAAAAATAGTGGTGCCGTATAGGATGTCTGAGTAACCCACCGCTGACCTTTCTGGTACAGCGGGGGTTGGAAAAATACCAATTTTTTACCGTACTCAGGTCATAATCTTAAGTTAGTAGTAAGTTTTGAGTTTTGAGTTAAAGACCTAGGATTGTATCTCTTGTTGTGTATCGATTGACCGCGATTTAAACGCCAGCATTAATATTTTAAACTGGGAACCCTCGGCAGCCAGGAGGATAGCCTAGTTATCTTGGAATAGCCGACTATCCAATAGCGTTGTCAGTAAACACTAATTATCTAAAGATAACTTGAGATAGGTTTAGGTAAGTTTTCCAAAGCAGTTGAAAACTAAAAACTCAAAATTTAAAACTATTTAAACGCCATACCCAGACAGGTTACAGTATCAAAAGTCTCTCATTTTCAGTGCGAGTAAATGATGCCAAAGGAATGCTCACCTTGAGGCAAAACGGGCTTCTTCAACTCAAGCTTGACTTAACTAATATGTTGCCAAGACCTTGCCTCCCTTATTTTACCGCCACTTTTAGGCTAAGCGTTCACGTTGAAGCCAAGCTGGGTACAAGTAGCAGCTTTACTCAGTTTGTACTTAGCCCTTCGGGTACGTGGCCCCTGAGCGAAATCGAAGGACTCAGGGGCTATATACCCGAAGTACGCAGCCGAAGTATGGTGGGGGGCGACCAGGGGGAAGAAAAATGAAAGATCAGCAACCAAAGGCCGAGTTACACCTTCAAGTTGAAACGAACATGGAGGCTTTGAAACAAGTTGAGGAATGGTTGGAGAATATTGTTCTGCCGCTGCTACCAGAGGACTTGTCGTGGCAGTGTAGCCTGATTGTTAATGAAGGCTTTACAAATGCTGTTCGCCATGCTCACAAAAACTTGCACCCCACGACACCGATCGACCTTGAAGTAAAAGTGTTTCCCAATTACTTAGAAATCAGGATTTGGGACAGGGGTCAACCTTTTGACCTGGTAGCAAAGCTGCACTCTATTATCCAAGATCAGCGCGATCCTTTGGAAAAAGAAAGTGAAAGGGGACTGCTATTTATGCATAAGCTTACAGAGGAGCTTTGTTATATCCGTACTGACGATCGCCGCAACTGCCTGGTAATGCGAAAAAACATTACCTGATGGGAGGCTCAAAACCACAGAGGGCGGCTTCTGTTGAGCCTAGGAAATTCCCGGCTGCGCCCCCTGCTGTGTTACCCGGAACCCAACCCAATCCAGGGGAATTAACCGGGTAGTAGCTCAAGCTAGTGGCGGCAGGACAATTTGCTTCAAACTAAATATTATGCGTATTCTGATTTATTCCTATAACTACTATCCTGAGCCGATCGGCATTGCCCCCCTGATGACAGAACTAGCCCAGGGCTTAGTCAAACGTGGGCATCAAGTTCGAGTGGTTACAGGAATGCCCAACTATCCCCAGCGCCGGATTTATGAACAATATCGGGGTAAATTTTACCTCACTGAAGAACAAAAAGGTGTGACAATTCAGCGTAGCTATCTGCGGGTAAACGGCCCTCACCCTAGCTTGCTAGACCGACTGCTGTTAGATGGTAGTTTTGTGATTTCTAGTGCGGTTCAAGCGTTTAGGGGCGATCGGCCAGACGTGATTTTCTCAACAATGCCCCCATTGCCGATTTGCGTCCCAGTGGCTCTCTACGGGTGGATTCGCGGTTGCCCGATCGTCCTCAACGTTCAGGATATCGTCTCAGAAGCAGCCGTGCGCGTCGGTTTGGTGAAAAAGAACGGAATCCTAATTCGGATTGCTGACGCTTTAGAAAAGTTTGCCTACAGCACTGCTAGCCAAGTCAGCGTCATCGACAGCGGTTTTATCAGCAAATTGCACTCCCAGGGAGTATCCCCGGAAAAGATTGTTTGCATTCCCAATTGGGTGGATGTCAATTTTATCCGTCCCTTACCTAAAGAAAATAACTCTTTTCGGAAAACCCACAATCTCCAGGGCAAATTTGTCATTCTCTACGCGGGCAATATTGCTCTGACTCAAGGTTTGCAAACTGTTGTTCAAGCAGCGGCTCGTTTGCAACACATACCCGAAATCGCTTTTGTAATTGTGGGAGAATCAACAGCACTGGAACGCTTGCAAAAAGATTGTGAAACTTACAAAGCGACTAATGTGATGTTACTGCCTTTTGAACCGCGAGAAAAATTACCAGAAATGCTAGCTGCGGCTGATGTTAGTTTGGTGGTACAAAAGCGCAGGGTGACTAATTTTAATATGCCTTCAAAAATTCAAGTGCTGTTGGCTAGTGGCAGAGCTATTTTGGCTTCGGTTCCTGAGACTGGGACTGCTCATAAAGCAGTGCAGCAAAGTGGTGGCGGGGTGGTGGTGACACCAGAAGATCCGCAAGCTCTAGCGGATGGGATTGAAGATTTGTATTTGAATCCGGCTAAGTTGGAAGCGCTGGGTTTGCAAGGCAGAAGTTATGCTGTTGAGAATTATGGATTTGAAGAAGCTTTGAATCATTATGAGGCTTTATTTACGGTGGTTACGGCTAGAGGTGGTGAGAAAATATTGGAGCCTTTGCCAAAGTGATCTGTAGGTTAGCGATCGCTGGTGATTATTTGTTTGTTAGTAGGTTATTCGTGGGGTGAGGGCGGGTTTATTTAGATTGTTGGCGATCGTTATATATTGTTGGTGAACCCGCCCCTACAGGTTTTTGGCAATTGATTATATCGTATACAAAAACTTGTTTTAACGCAAGTCGATAAAATTAATTACCAAGGAAAATCGGCTTCTATTAATGACAGTTGAAATGAAAAAGGAGGAAATTATACAATGGATAAATTAGCATACTATCGGAATACAATTAAAAAGATATTGACTGAATATTATCATATGAAAGTCCAGGGGACGATCCTACACTAAAACTCCAAAATTCCTTAAGCTTGCCGGATAGTTTATGTGTTTTCAATATCGGATTATAAGGATAAATAGTAAACAGTTCCAATTTTTGCCAAAACTTTTCCTCTAAATCTGTGTTGCCTTGGATGCGCTTTTTGAAGGGGCGTTTGAAAGCCGAACTAAAACTAACTTCCACGATTATTGCTCTATCAGTTGTCTGAGTTCGTTAATATTAGAGGAAAAGTTCAGTTCATCTTTTTGGTGTTCTACCTGCGCTAACTTGAAGTTGTTATATATCTGATCGCGGCGTTCTTCACGGATATATTGGTTTAACAACAATTGAATTTCCTGCTTTTCATCCGTGGAAAGACTTTTGACTACTTCAACTACATCATTAAAAGTCATTGTTTGCAAGTCCTCATTTTAATTGTCTATTTTTAAATCAGGTGGATACGGAAAATTACTGTCAATAAGTAAGGTGACTTTATCCTTAGTCTTAGGATTTGGTAAGTTTCGCCTAATTATGATTTTAGCGAACATTTCAGGTGTAATTTCATGGCAGTCAGAAAAATCAATATCTTCATCAGTCATGGCATCTAGACGTTCCCAGTCAGTTTGAGATTTGCTCGAAGTAAATTCGTTGTTCATATTATAGCCCGGTCGGTAGAAACCGGGTTTTTCACCTGTTAAAGGCAGGGTGTGCAGTATTTTAGTAAAAAACCCGGTTTCTTTGGTATTTATGGGTAACTCTTATATTAACTATTTTGCTCCAAAAGTGGCGATCGCAACTCCGAACAACAATACCCCAGCACCCACCAATACCGATAGCCCCGGCACTTCCCCAAACACCAGATAACCCAAACAACTAGCGCCCACTGGTTCAAACAAAATCGCCAGACTTACCAAAGTCGGGGATACCCGCACCACCGCCCAATTCAAAATTGTGTGCCCTACTAATTGAGGCAAGGCCGCGGTTAATAAAATGTAAAAATATACAATCTGCGGATAGCCTGTATAACTGGTTTGGAATACTAGGGGCAGAGGCAAAAGGACGATCGCAGCTACAGTATACGCGATCGCAATATAGCCACCAATTCCCAGTCCCCGCCGTTGAGCTTCCCGGCCACAAAGCAAATACAGGCTGACAGCCCAGGAACCAGCCAGGGCAAGGAAGTTACCCAACATGACGCTGCTACCATCACCGCTGCCACCTGCACTACCGAGGGCGATCGCGATCGTCCCTCCAAGAGCCACTGCAATGCCCGCTACGGACAATTTGCTGAGTTTTTCGCCAAACCAGAACCGAGACAACAGCGCTACCCAGACGGGATTTGTGGTGACTAGGGCGGTGGAGGCGGCGATCGAAGTATAAGAAAGTGAGGTAATCCACAGGGCAAAGTGCAGGGCGAGGCACAAACCAGCAGCGGCTGCATAGCGCCGAGCTCCCGGTTGCAGCCGATTCCACTGAATTTTTGACCAAGCCGGAAGCAGAATTAAGGCTGATAAAGTGAGGCGGGAGGCCGCGAGTACCAAGCTGAAACCGAGGCCACCACTGTTTGCTGAACTGTTGGTTAGTCTAATCAGAATTGAGGATGTTGAGATGGCTAAAATGCCGATAATTAAGATTGGGGCGATCGACCAATTTGGTATTTTTTTAGGGAGATTCATATCAATTCCGGTTGCATCGGAATGATGGTTGAGTGTTGATGGTTGAGTGTTGATTGTTGACTGAATTTTACAATTTTTATGCTAGGGTATTTGATATCATTTGTGAACAATATTTTTTTAAAATTAACCACAGAGAGCACAGAGAACACAGAGGGTAGAGAGGGTAGAGAGGGTAGATAAAATAATAGGGCTATCCCCGACTTTTTTTAATTGTCGGAGATATCAGACTTTTTAGGACAAGTTTTTCGAGGTGATATCACCCTTTGAATCATTGTCCTTGAGTGCGACGAATTTCTGTGATTTGATCGGCTACATCCAAAATTCCTTGTGGCATGGATGGGCCGGTAAAAATCAGATCCAAATGATGCGGTTTACTATCAATTAATGCGAGCACTTCTGCTTCGGGAATTAAACCCAAATTAACCGCGAGACTCAACTCGTCGAGAATGACTAGGGCATAACGACCTTCGCGGACAACTTCTTGAACATACTGCCACAATTGGGCGATCGCACCTAGTTCTAGCTCATCTAAATCAGCATTATCAATGCAGCGTGGCAAATCGCACCGCACCCAGTCTAAATTCTGCCCCAGCCGCATCGGATGCTGGTGTCCTTGATTAATTCCCCCTTTGAGGAACTGCACCGCTAGTACCGCAGTCCCCTGTCCTGCAATTCGGAGCGCCTGAGCCATCACAGTTGTAAAAAAGCAGCGGTGCGGGCCTGTAAAGACTTGCACCAGCCCTTCAACAGTGTAGGGCAAGCTGTGGGTTAAATTGAGGTTAGGAGTTTTTAACTGGGCAACCATAGGGCAATAATCTAATCAACAACTAAGTCTTGAGGGCTGCTCCGACCTTGAGATGGAAGAAGCCTGCTTGACAATATATAGTGTACTTGGCCGATCGCAAATCGGATCAAACACTAAATGTACCAGTTATCAGAAGCTAGCGATAGTGGCGATCGCAGCCATTTTGCCCGATTTATCTCAATAACAGGTAAACTTTGAATGTCGCAGCGCTAGGAGCAAGGCACAGTGAGATTGGTAATTCTGGGAGGGCCGGGAGCGGGCAAGGGAACTCAGGCTGAACTACTGTGCAGCAATTTGAGCCTTCCTTTGCTGGCTGTGGGGGATATTCTGCGGGAGGCGATCGCAGATGAAACAGATTTGGGCAAGTTGGCGGTGTCTTATGTGGAAACAGGGGAATTAGTTCCCGACGCAACGATAGTTCAATTCATTCGCCGTCGATTGTTGCTGTGGGATGTCTTTAATGGCTGGGTGTTGGAGGGCTATCCGCGAACGGCTTTTCAAGGTGAGGAGTTGGATTTTTTGCTCTGTGATTTGGCACAAGAGCTAGATTGGGCGATTTGGTTGAAGGTTCCGACTGAGGTGTTGTTGAGTCGATCCATCGAACGAGATCGATCGGATGATAGTCCAGAAATTTTGCAGCGCCGGCTCGATTTATTCCACGAGCAAACTCTCCCTATTTTAGATTATTATGAATATCGCAACAAGCTGTTAATTGTCAACGGCGATCAATCACCAGAACAAGTGCAGCAAGATATTCTTAAAGTTGTTAATAGTTAATAGTTAATAGTTAATAGTCAGTTGGCAGTAGTCAGTTGCGTTCCCTGAGCGTAGTCGAAGGGTCAGTTGGCAGTAGTCAGTAGTAACAATACCAAATGCCCAATGCCCCATTCCCCATTCCCCATTTTATGTCCATAAAACGTGCCGATGGCAGACAACCAAATCAACTACGTCCGATTAGTTTTGATCGAGAATTTACCAAATTTGCGAGTGGTTCAGTGCTAGCGAAAAGCGGCGATACTCAGGTACTGTGCAGCGTTACGATTAAGCCTGGAGTACCTAGGTTTCTGGAGAATACCGGAAAAGGCTGGCTGACGGCGGAGTACCGGATGTTACCGGGATCTACGCCGCAGCGACAAGAGCGGGAATTTATGAAATTATCGGGACGTACTCAAGAAATCCAGCGGTTGATTGGCCGGAGTTTGCGATCGTGCTTGGATATGGAACTTTTGGGCGATCGCACGATTATTGTCGATGCTGATGTGTTGCAGGCAGATGCGGGGACTCGCACGACTTCTATTAATGGCGCGTTTGTGGCTGTGGCTGATGCTTTGAATAAGTTGGTGCAAAAAGGTGATTTGGTGCAGTCTCCTTTGATTCGCCAAGTGGCAGCCGTGTCTGTGGGACTTTTGGAAGATGAGCTATTTTTAGATTTGAATTATGTTGAAGATGTGGCGGCGGAAATTGATTGTAATGTGGTGATGAATGGAGATTTGAATATCATTGAAATTCAGGGAACTGCGGAAGAGGGAAGTTTTAGTCGGAGTCAGTTGAATCAAATTTTGGATTTGGCAGAAACCGGGATTCAAGAATTGTTGGAGGCTCAGCAGCAGGCTTTAGTGAAGTAGGTAAATCTAATTCATAATATATATAGAAATAAAGTAAATCTGGTATAGTCTCACTATTCCAGGGTCAAAAGATTGTCTTTGACAGCAATTTTTCCTTGAAAATAGCAGCTCGCTCCCGTACAGAGGTAATTTCAGTACCAGCAACACGCTCAGATTCACTTGCTAGTTGTAGAGCCTCTTCCTTGTTGCCCTCTACCTCTGCTAACTCAGCTAAACTTAGTAGTGTACTAGCCATTGTATCATTGCGACTAATTTCTTTACTGAGTAGGAGGCAGTCTTGATAGTAACGTCTAGCTTGCTCATAATCTCCTTGTAGAAAGTACCATTTTCCCAAATTCATTAGTGGATCGGCTTGATAGTAGCGATATCGAATTCTCATATTAGGATAATCTTCTAGCAAAATTTGATAGTTTTTTAGAGATAGATTAAACTGCTGATAACTCGCAGAAAAATCTCTCAACTCAAGATACACACATCCAATAACATTTGGTAACTCTGATTCATGAAGAGCCAATTGATCGTCAATAGGTATTTGACTACGTTTGGTCTTCAAAATTTCCCAAGCAGTATGATAATGCTCTAAAGCAATTTCATACTGCTTTTGCCGATTTGCCAAATTTCCCAAATAGCGTAGCAACTTACATTCTTTTGAAAATTCTTTAAGCAATTGATACTTCTGTAGCGATTCCTGGAAACATTGCTGAGCCTGGAAAAAATCTTCGCCTTCCATGCAAGCGTAGCCCAGTTCACCTAATAGCTGTGCTTGAACCTTGACATCATTTATATGTCTAGCAGCTTTAAGAACGATATTACCGCAGCGCAAATAATCGTTCCAGTAACATTCAAACCAGAGTTTTTCACTGACTTTTTCCCACACCTTAAATAGTAATTTGAATGAATCCTCACTTTCACCATTTTGTGATAAACACATCTGGGCGAACCAGCTCAAATCACTAAATAGATTGGCTCTCTCTTCTTGTAATGTTAAATCTATATTCATAATTACCTTTCCATTTAATTGTCTGGATTAGTCAATATCGTACTTCCATTTTGTTATCTGTTTCCATTCCTGACATGAACGTTGCCACTTATCCACCAATCCTCCTCGCAGGCTGCGTCTTACCCAAGGATGCAAGTTATATCGCTGTTTACCTTTGGCATCTGTTTCGTCTTCAATCAAATACCATCGCCTCAGTTCGCGCCGCGTTACGATCCAGTCTGATTCCTGTACCTGTCTAGTACCAGACAATTCTTCCAAAGTCACACCTGCATCAGACTCCCCCATGTAACGGAGTACCTTCTTAGTTACATCGCTAATTCGCTGCCAAGCTGTCTTTAGGGAAAACTCGTAAATTTTTTCAACATCTCCGCTAGCTTGTTCTAGTGCCGACAACACTGGCTCCAATGTCCCATCGTCCAAGACACGCCCAACGATGAAATGTAATGCAAGCGGAGCACCGCAAGATAAATGATAGACTTGTTGAAGTCGATCGGTGTTTGCTTGTAGTAGTGCAGGTACATTTTTGTATTTAGCTTCATCTTGCAACAACTGGTAAGAGCAGTTCTCTTCCAAGGGCGAAATATTAATCAGTCCAACATAAGAAGCATTGGTTTGGAAGCGACTGGTTAGTAATACCCGACTAGGATTAAGCATTTCATTAAGTTTGGGTAAAATCTCCTCAAGTTGTGCGGTTTCAGCATTGTCTAGTACAATCAGCCTCTTTTCTTCTTTAATGCGCTGGTGAACTCGCTTTACCGAACAGCCATCTAGTTGATGGGCAATCTCTTGAAGTAACTGATTCCAACTAAGCGCCTCATCTCGTTCTGACTGGCTGATTTTACCATCTAAAAATTCGGTGTCTCTTGCTTTAACCCATAGCACATCAGCAAAGAGATTGTTACGCACTGCTGCCATAGCAACTTTACAGGCTACTTCTGTCTTGCCGTACCCCGCACTACCGCATAGAGAAAGGATAGGTGCTTCTTGCGGGTCGTTTAGCCGGTGTAACACTTCTTCGCTGAAACTCTCTCTTCCCCAAACCTTTCGGCATCGTAAATTGGGAATCCATATCCCACGCTGGTTTTTACTGTAACCGTCAGTTGGTTGTAGTGGTAATACGTTAATTTGGTCTTCCAGTGAAGGTGTTGTGCTTGCAACAGATACCACAGGTAACTCTGTTTCCTGAATTTCGCTGGGTTCAGCAATTTCTTTCCAGTTAACACCTACAGCCTCACAAATTCTGATAAAAAACCGTCGTCTAATAGGTATTTTTCTCCAAAACCGCTTCAGTGTCGCTTCAGAAGTATCGGCAGCCTGCTGCCACGTGATACTGTTTCTCTTCCAGCGCTTTCGGTCGATAGCTTTCTCAATTCGATCTAGCCCCTGCTGCGAAGCCTTCAGCGTATTAGCCATGCTAACCATTACCCCCAATGTTTCCCCCAAATTGTAGCTCAGTTTGGTTCAGTAACAGCAGCAGTGAACCATTTAGTGAGTCAAACTGATCTAAAAAGATGAGTAAAACTGAGGCTTCAAGCCAAGTTATATCTGAGATATTAGAAATGTGGGAAGTCAATAATAAATCTTATTGGTGAAAATTGAGTAAAGCGATCGCTTCTTTTGCTCAAACAAATCTGAACTATACACTACTTTTTCAAAGAATCTGGTTATGCTGGCACAAACTAGAGATCGTTTGTTAAGTTTCATTACAAAAACTCGCGATCTGCATAAAAAGTCAGACAGATCCCTGACAGATAAGTAGGAACCTGCGATCGCGCATTTGCGAGTTGGCGGTTAACTGCCTTGGATTGAGAATGTCTCGCACATTACTCTTTCCAATCTGGTTGACCAGACTTTCCCGCTTGCATTCTCTGTTGAGCTAATAGTTATCTGTATACTTGAGAGGGCATTTACCATGAATATCTTCAAAACTGCAATTCTTTTCGGTGCTGCTACAGCAACAATTTTCTTAGCCACTACTGCCAAACAAACGGCTGTGGCTGGAACTTTAAATTTGGGGTGGAATTATGCGATCGACCCCAGCTACGATAGTCTTGGAGGCAGCCAATATGAAATCTACGGTATGGCTGTCAAAGACGATTTGGCGGCCAATACTATTTGGGTGGCGATTAGTGGTAATACACCTTTAACGGGAATCAATACAGGGCCATATCTTGAGGGTATGCCAGTGAGCAATGGCAATATTGGTTGGGGGGATTTGTTTTTTGATTTCTCAGGTAAGGGAAACTATAAAGCTGCCAACGAGACTAATAGCTTATTTGGCATTCGCTTTGCTCCCAACAATGATTCAAAAACACCCGGAACAGGTATTTACAGTGGGGTGAAAGGCACCAGCGTTGTGACAGAAAATGCAGGTTGGTGGAATCTGCACAATCACAATGTCAATGGGGTGCGTCGCAAGACTGGTTTGGATGCTGGAATGGGCGATTTAGCGTGGAACGATCCTTATTACAGTCCCTATACAAATGAAGCAAGTTATTATCGACCAGAAACTCACATTCCCAATGTAATTGCATCAGGTAAGAAAGTTGGTGACATTACGATGGTTAGCGATGCAGAGTTAGCGGCGGCTGGATTTGCTCTCGGTGTACTTCCAGAACATGGCAGCCAAACTATAGGGTTTAAGTTTGATAAATCTTTGCTGCCAGTTGACAATTATGTTGCTACTTTAATTCTTGAATGCAACAATGACGCTATGGCTCTGATCGGACAGACTGAAGCAGTACCGGAACCTTCTTCGATATTGGCGACATTGTTAGGAGTTGGTGCGATCGGTACTTGGCGCAAGCGCAAGCAAAAGTTAGCGGTGTAATTTTGCAGTTAGGGCGATCGATCTATTAATTTACCTGCAATAATTAGAAGCGATCGCCCTTTCATTCCCCTGAATCAATTTGACTCCTCACCCACTGCCTAAACCCTCGAATCATCGATGTTTCTCCCACATTTTTTTGCGTTTCCAAAAATCCCATAATCTCAGAGGTTGACAAAAAAGGAAAGTGGGGAGAAACCTCTCGTTCTACATATTCCTGACCTTCTAACTGATAGAATATTAAACGCGAACCGTCATAACACCAAACCTCTGGCACACCCAAACTCGCATACAATTCCATGCGGTTGATAGAACTGCTAGTGATGTCAATCTCGATCACTAAATCGGGGGGCGGATCTTGATTCAAGTTGATTTGATTGAGGCTGCGGACAATTTCCTCATTCTCGATGTAGTAGCACTGATCCGGTTCTAATCCGCGTTCTAAATCCTCGCGCCTGCAAGTCAGAGAACCCAAGCTGCGAATTTCTACATTCAATTCTTCGGTGACAGTTTCTACAAAACGTCCTAAGATTTGTTTGTTACCTTCATGTGGATCTGAGGGAGTCATAATTTCTAATGTACCTCGATCGTAAGTCAAACGAATTCCTCGCTGTTCTGCTAGCTCATTTACCAGGGATTCGTAAGTTTGCCAACTAATATTTTTCAGCACAACTCCGGCTTGTGGGGTTGGAATTCGGGTGGCTGTCATGGCTACCTGCTTGCTTTTTCGCTTATTTATTACATCTTAGCAAAACTTGGTTTAATCTGAGATGTTGCAGCAATATCAATAAGGGCTTTTTTTGTGGGTGGGGGCGGGTTTATTTAACCTGTTTGCAGCCTTTAAGACTGTTGGTGAACCCGCCCCTACAGCTACTTGAGAATCGTGCAATATCTCGGTTTAATTAAAGGCCGATCGCAATCTTTGAGCTATTCTAGAAACATACTTCATTTCCCGATCGCATTATGGTTGCTTTACCCGATCGCCAATTGATGAGCGCAGAAGAATACCTGGCTTGGGAACCCACCCAAGAAGAACGCTACGAGTATTGGGATGGCGAAGTCGTCGCCATGAGTGGCGGCACCCGCAATCACAATCGGATTTCAGGAAATTTCTTCAGGATACTAGATGATGCCCTTGTCGATCGCCCTTGCGAACCTTACATCGCCGATGTCAAAGCCCAAGTAGAACCAGAAAGAAAGTATTTTTATCCTGATGTTGTCGTAACTTGCGACGATCGCGATAACGATCCGCAATTAGTGCAATTTCCTTCCTTGATTATCGAAGTTTTATCACCTTCAACTGAAGCTCTGGATCGCGGCGCAAAATTTGCTAAATATCGCCAATTCTCAACACTGCAAGAGTATGTCTTGGTGCAAGTTGAACAGCCAGGAGTAGAGATGTTTCGGCGCAATCAACAAGGGCTATGGGTGCTGTCGGAGTATGGTTTGGGCGATGCTTTGCTACTTGAATCAGTGGATGTCGAAATTGCGATCGCCGATTTATACCGCCAAGTACAATTTTCTTAGTCCGCGGAGGCGGACTTTGTATGTGTAGACGCGAATTCCATTCGCCCAATATTCGCTCATTACCAATTACCAATTACCCATTCTCTTTCCTTCCTTACAAAACCTGCCGTGGGGCGATCGGAATTTCAATAACAAACTCGCTCCCCTCTCCCGGTGCAGAAACGCAAGTCAATTTTCCGCCGTGAGAACTGACAACAATCGAGTGAGAAATAGACAATCCCAAACCAGTTCCCGAACCCACCGGCTTAGTTGTAAAAAACGGATCGAATATCTTGTGCAGCACCTCAGTGCTCATCCCCGGGCCGCTGTCAGCAATTCTAATTATCGCAGAATTGCGGTCTGTCACCTCTGTAGAAATTGTAATAGCAGGCTGTTTTTGAGAGCTTTCCGGGCAATTTCTTGCCAAGAGCAGCGCATCGATCGCATTGGTAAGAATATTCATAAACACCTGATTGAGTTGTCCGGCGTAGCATTCCACCAGCGGTAGAGAACCGTAGTCTTCGATCACCTCAATGGGCGGTCGTTCCGGTGTATTTTTGAGGCGGTGTTGCAAAATCAGTAGGGTGCTGTTAATACCCTCATGGATATCCACTGGCTTAAGCTCTGCTTCGTCCATCCGCGAAAAGTTCCGCAGCGACAGGACAATTTCGCGGATGCGATCGGTACCCATTTTCATCGAAGACAGCATTTTTAGCAAATCTTTCTGCAAAAACTCCAAGTCGATTTCTTCGGCTGCGATTTGAATTTCTGGGGCTGGGTTGGGATAGTGCTGTTGATAAAGCTGCACGAATTTTAACAAATTCTCGGCGTATTCCTGTGTATAAACGAGGTTGCCGTGAATGAAGTTGACCGGGTTGTTAATTTCGTGGGCGACTCCAGCAACCAGTTGCCCCAGACTTGACATTTTTTCACTCTGAATCACCTGAGATTGAGAGCGTTGCAACTCACTAAGCGCAGTTTTGAGTTCGCTGGTGCGTTCTTCCACCCGGTGTTCGAGTTCTTGATTACTTTTTTCTAAGGCGGTAAACGATTCGTGCAGTTGTCCTGCCATGTGATTAAAAGAGTTGGCAAGGACGTTCAATTCTTGAATACCGATGTTTTCTACAGCTTGGTCTAAGTTGCCAGATGCCATTGCCTTACTGGCTTGATTCAATCGCAGAATCGGACGTACAATCCAACGGGAGGTGAGAACGCCCATCACAGAGGCTAGTCCCAATGCTCCTAAGCAAAGCAAAATCGTGGTGCGAGTGTTGGCGTTAATCTGTGCCATGAATTCGCTTTCGGGCACGCTCATGACCACCAGCCAGTCCAATCCATATCGATCGCGCCAGGGCTTCACGTTCACGTAGTATGGTTCGCCTTGATACTCCCCACTGATGAATCAGGGGGATTCTTGAATGAATCCGAAAACTCTCAAAGGCGTTATCAAAGCACCTCTAGACGCTCAAAACAACTACCAGTATAAAAGGTATTGCAATTGCGCTTACTTTTGAATTATATTTGCTTTCATAGTCCATCACAACGCCAGATAGGTACGCTTCACACTCTGCCATTATTTGTCAGTTATACAGGCTTACTACTCATATAGGAGTGTGGGGGCTGCGCTGTGCCGGGATTTCTCCGATACTAGAGTGTTTCAACACGTAGATGGTTGTTTTACTTGCTAATCTAATTATAACAAATCTTTCGCTCAATTGCGTAAATAAATGTTGAAGGCGGTTGAAACCGCTACCGAGTTCCTCCCCATGTCTAAAGCCAGGGGCTTCCCTCTCGTTTTTTGGTGAAAATCAAGTCGGAGATCCGTGTCTCCAGAAATGGATTGAAATTCTTTGAAGCGTTGCTGGATTTGTTTGGCAATTCCCTGCACGATGGGATTGGGACTGTCGATCGCCTTCAGACGCTGAATATCGTTTTTGACAACAGTAAAAGGCTGTTCTTTCCCTGAATTGGCAATCAACATTCCATTGCGCTCCAGAATAAAGACTTGTCCAGAGTGGCTGATACCCAAACTCCTTAAAAAATCACTGAGCTTTAACAGATGGATATCCGCGGCGACCATCCCCAGCAGCCTATTGTTCGCGTCATAAATCGGGCGACCCGCCGAGGCAACAATATACGGATGACCGGGATAATTCCAGGTATAGATCCGCGACCAAATAGGTTTACCTGCTCTCACGGGTTCGGTGTACCAGGTTTCAGTAAAGCTACCCCAATTACTGACACTGACGATACCGGTACGATTACCCCGGTCATCGGTGGCGTAGGTTTGGAGATTGTTTAGAGGTTTGGGACTCGAATCATCGATCGTGACTGTTTTGCCGTCGTAGCGTCCGGCTCCAGTCCCATAGCCAGTTGTCAGTCCGATGCCGATGTAAGTCAGGTCATAGGCCTGCATTTGGTGCCAGAAATACTTACCGACGGTTTGGCGATCGCGCACATCCAGCAATCCCATCCGAATCGCATCGGCGTTAATCAAAATCACCTGATGGGGAATAGATAAATAAGCATCCAGATGTTGATTCACCGTACTGCTGGTTCGATTCATCAACTGATCTGCCAGGTCGTTTACCGCTTTCTGTCCATTTTTGAACGACAAATATCCCACCAGACCGACCGCTCCAAAGATTTGCACAACAAATGGCACTATCAGTACGAGCTGCAATGAGATCGCCTGAGTTTTGAGGAAGTGACGTATGTTCACGATCGGAAATTACTTTTATTTTAGTGCGATATACTATCTACATTATTTCTATCATGTTTATACACACAATATTGATTTTTTCAACTAAAAATATGACACTTTTTATGCTTTACCGCATCGTTGCCCCCTCGTCGTGATGGAAAGCCATCAGTTCTGCTGCAAAAGGGCAATCGCCCTTTTGTCGAAATTCGATCCCTCGACTTTGCGGCAGAGTTTTCGCCGAGTTAAAATTGCGAAGTCAAAGTTTAGTAAACGCAATGCGTGGCCGGATTGTTAAGGATTGCTAACTGGAATTGATTTGGGGATTTTGGTTGATGGTGGCGCCGATTACAAAACCTGCCGTGGGGCGATCGGAATTTCAATAATAAACTCACTCCCCTCTCCCGGTGCAGAAACACAACTCAATTTCCCACCGTGAGAACTAACAACAATCGAGTGCGAAATAGACAGCCCCAAACCAGTACCAGAACCCACCGGCTTAGTTGTAAAAAACGGATCAAATATCTTGTGCAGCACCTCAGAACTCATCCCAGGCCCAGTATCCGCCATTCTAATAATCACAGAATTCCGTTCAGTCACCTCCGTAGTAATAGTAATAGCAGGCTTGTGTTGATAATCTTCCGGGCAGTCTCTTACCGACAACAGCGCATCGATCGCATTTGTCAAGATATTCATAAACACCTGATTCAACTGCGACGCATAACAAGTAATTAGCGGCAACTTAGCGTAATTTTTAATCAAATCAATTCCCAAACGGCCACCCTCTTTTCTCAGACGCGGCTGCAACAGCATAACTGTACTGTCAATACCTTGATGGATATCAACCGACTTCATTTGCGCTTCATCCAGGCGCGAAAAATTCCGCAAACTCAACACAATATCGCGGATTCTTTCAGCTCCCACCTTCATTGAATCCAGCAACTTTTGCAAATCTCCGATCAAAAATTCCAGTTCAATAGTTTCTATCTCATCGATGATTTCATCATTCGGTTCGGGATAGTGGTGCTGGTAAAGCTCAATCAATTTCAGCAAGTCTTGGACATATTCGCTGGCTGGCGTAAGATTACCGTAGATGAAACTTACAGGATTATTAATTTCGTGAGCCACACCAGCCACCATTTGTCCCAAACTCGACATCTTTTCAGTTTGAATCAATTGAGCTTGAGTTGATTTCAGTTCGCGCAAAGTTTGTTCTAAACTTTCATTCTTTTCATTTAACTCCTGCGTCCGCTCTTGTACTTTCTGTTCCACCGAATTGTAAAGCAAAGCATTTTCCAAAGAAATAGCAACTTGGGAAGAAAGCAACCTTAAAACTTCCAATCTGTGAGGAGTAAACGCCCCGATAGTTAAATTATTTTCCAAATAAAGAATGCCGATTAGTTTGCCTTGATTCACAATCGGAGTACACAAAATAGATTGGAGTTGGTGTTTGGCAATATAAGGATCTGCGGTAAATAATCCCTCAGCCGCCGCATTGTTCAACACCAAATCCAAGCGAGTCCTTTCCACATAATTAATCACCGTCACAGGTAAATCCTTACATTCTTCAAGAGGCATAAATGGCAACATCGTTACATCTTCAGCAAATACTGAAGCTTTAGCTAAAATCAAAAGTTTTCCATCTCTGACTAAGATCAGAAAACCTAATTGAGCGCCCGCATTTTCCAGCGATATCCTCATCAAAGAAGCCAGCAACTTATCCAGGACAATTTCGCTCGAAATCGCCAGAGATGCTTTCATTACCGTTGCTAAATCCAACACCCTCGCATCGCTACCAGTAGAAGTATGAATAGTTGTGGTAGTTTGGTTTAGGGCAAAACTTCCATTCAGAGGTGTCATTTCACGTAACTGCGGATATTTCTGCTCTAAATCATCTACTTTTCGGGCTGCACCCCAGCGTTGGTAACATGAATGAGCATCGCGCAAGTGGATTTTGGCATATTGATATTTGCCTTTATTTAACCAAAATTTAGCTGCTAGTTCATTAGCCAAAGCTTCATTTTGGACAAACTCATTGTCTTGAGCTAAAGTTATGGCGAAGTCGTACAACTCTACAGCTTCTGAATCTTTTTTTGAAATTCTGGCTATTTCTGCTTGTACTAAAACGTGCTTGTGCAGAAAATTTTCTGGACAGTTATCTGCCCAAATTTTCATCTGTTTTTGATTTTTTTCTAACTTCTCTAAATACAGCGTTTGCTCTGTTTTTGAAACATTAGGATAGACAGCGATTAGGACTAAAGAAAAGTAAAAGTTCCATTCTGTCGCTGGTATGGCTCCTGTAATAAATGAGAGCTGCTTTTCCACTTCTAAAGCTAATTGCAAGGCTTCCTGGTAGTGACCATACAAGTACAATACCTGGCATTTGCGAATCTGATAAAGGCACAGCGAGTACAAGTTTTGATGTGCTTGACAATTGTAGACATACTCAAGCTCTGTCATTTCTTCATTCTCAAAAACTAGCTTGTCAGTAGTTAGTTTGCTGAGGTTACGGAGGATCAACTCAACTCCTAATAATGTATCAGTTACCAGTTGATTTTTGGTTTTTTGGCTGAACTGCAAATATCCGTTTGTATCTGCGAGCACTTGAGCGATATCTCTACCTTGAAAAAAATAATTTGCTATGCGGTTGGACAGAATATAACCTGCATACTCTAAATCGCCAGATTCTAAAGCAGCCTGATATCCTTCATTGCTAATTGCGTAGGCTTCTTTGATATGATTGAACCAGTAATGAAAAATACTTACCAGTGACGAACACGCTCTACATTTTAGACCCAAATTTCCCGATTTTTCGCTCAAATTCAGCGACAGCATCGCAAATTGATAGGCTGTTTTGTAATCTCCAGAAACGGCATTCAAAAACATACCATAACCTGCGTAGCACAGAGAGGCTTCAGGAACTAAACCGTATTTTAGAGAAAGATTCAGTCCTTTTAAAACGCTGACTTTCCACAAATCTGGGTTGTTGAGGTACGCCGATGTTAGCAAGTTTGTGATTAATTTAACTGCCACTTTTTTGTCGGGGACTGTCATTTCGGGGGCGTTAATTAATGAAGCGATTTCTCGATCGCCTAAAATGCTCTTTGCCGCCTCAAATTCTTCAGAAATCACAGTTTGCAGCCCATCTAGGGGCAAATCAATGCCCAGTAAGTTCAAGGCTTTAATGCCAGCTTTGACTGCATCCTCGTACTTGGCGCGCAGGGTGTACTGCACGATTAGCAGGTTGTAAATCTCTACTTTCTCTAAAGGCGATCGGGCTTTTTGTAAAGTTATATTGATAAATTCTTCGGATTTTTCAAAATAGCCGTTTAAATACTCAACATTTGCCCGTTCCATATGCAAAGCAAAGGCTAAGTCATAGTGGGAATCCCAAATATCCTCCGTCAAACCGTCCATGCCTGCCGTCAGATATTGCAAAGCAGCAACATAAGCTGTGGCATCTTTTGCTCGCCTCGCTGCGTCTAAATTCAGCGTTGCCAGTTCAATTAATTCTCGATCTTCCTTGATTAATGTTCGAGCCACATTCAAGTGATCGACTAATTCAAAGATTCGATCAGCCCGATATTCGGTTGGAGTATTTTCTAATATTTGCCTACCTATTTTCAGGTGAACCGCTTTTTTCTGCGAATCGTCAATCAAAGCATAAGCTGCTTGCTGTACCCGATCGTGCAAAAATTTATAATTGAGAATTAACAGCGGAAACATCACATAGTCTAACGACTTGCTTTCCAACTCCGAACTTGGCAAAATCAATCCCGACTTAATCGCTGGTAACAACTGTGCAAAAGTTTCCGACGCTTCTTGTTCATTAATTAAAGAAAGAGTATTTAAGTCAAATTCATTGCCCAAACAAGCCACCAAACGCAAAACCCGCTGCGTTGAGGTTGGCAGTTTCCTTAATTTTTGTACCATCAAATCTACTACATTGTCAGTAATAGCGCACTGCTCAATTTGAGTCATATCCCAATGCCAACCGCCTTTACTTCCAGAAATTGGCGGGTGAAAAATTAGCAGGTCTTCCTGATATAATGTGTGCAGAAATTGATTAACAAAAAAAGGATTACCATCCGTTTTGCTGACAACGAGTTCAGCCAAAGGTTTGACAGATTCTCGATCGCTATGCAAAGTCTCGGCAATCAAATGAGTAATATTATCCACTCCCAGCGGCGACAAAGCAATCTGATTGACAATTGCTTCTTGATTTCGCAGCGTCTCCACAGTCATCATCAAAGGATGAGTTGGACTGACTTCGTTATCGCGATAAGCGCCAATTAAAAACAGATATTGTGTAGCTTCATCTGTCATCATCAATTCGATCAACTTGAGAGTTGCAGAATCAGCCCACTGCAAATCATCGAGAAAAATTACGAGGGGATGTTCTGGCTGACAAAATACGCGAATAAAATTTTGAAAAACCAGATTAAAGCGATTTAAAGACTCGGTTGGCCCTAATTCAACTACAGGAGACTGAGATCCAACAATTAGTTCTACTTCAGGAATTACATCAATAATAATTTGCCCGTTTTGACCAAAAGCGCTGCGGAGTTTTTCGCGCCATACTGCTAACTGCGCTTCACTTTCAGTTAAGAGTTGCCGCACTAATTCCGAAAAAGCAATTACCACAGCAGAGTAAGGAATCGTCCGCTTGTACTGGTCAAACTTACCCCAGATAAAATATCCCTGTCTACGCGTAATCGGTTTTTCTAAAATTTTCACCATTGCGGATTTGCCAATACCGGAATAGCCAGCAATTAACATCATCTCGCTTCTGGATTTATGCTCTCTTCTTGTCAGTAATAATTGGGATGTTTCTGTCGTGGATTTTGCATCTTTATTGATGACCGAAATTTGAGATTGTTCACTTCTGCGAGAAGAGCGATAATTTGTTCCTGCTACCCGTTCAAATGCCCCTAAAAGAGTTTCTACTTCTCGCTGTCTGCCGTAAAGTTTTTGAGGTATTTTAAATTTGTCGGAAATATCTTGACTACCGAGAGCGAACTCGGAAATAAACCCAGATGTCTGCAACTGAAACAAACAGGATTCCAAATCTGCTTTCAGTCCCCAGGCACTTTGATAGCGTTCTTCAGCGGTTTTTGCTAATAATTTCATCACAATATCTGAAACAGCTTGAGGAACTTCTGGTGCAGTTTCATGGAGAGGAACTGGCTGTTTGGCGATATGACAATGAACTAACTCCATTGGATCTGCTGTGTTAAAAGGGAGTTTTCCTGCAAGAACTTCATAGAAGGTGACGCCGAGGGAATAAAAGTCGGTGCGGTAATCTATTACCCGATTCATCCGGCCCGTTTGTTCGGGCGACATATAGGCTAAAGTACCTTCTAAAAAATTAGGATCTTTATTGGGAATCTTTTCCAATTCGGAGGCAGTGGAAATGCTAAAATCAATCATTTTTACTTGTCCTGTGGCGGGGTTAAAAACGATATTGCCGGGGTTAATATCTTTGTGAATTACATTCTTAGAATGAATTTCTCCCAAAGTTTCAGCAACTTTGATGGCAGTAGTTAGAAATCCTAAAATTGTGAATTTTTGGGAAGCTATGAACATTCTCAAAGATTCGCCACCAAAATCTTCTAATATCATTGCCAAACTGTTTCTGACAGACAGCAATTTGTGGACGGTGACAACTCCCTCTAGCTTTAAGCTGGCAGTAATTTGATATTCACGCCGATATCTATTAAGTTCTTCTGGAGTCGGATAGTCTTCTTTGATAAGTTTTATAATAACAGGCTGATTGTTCTGCTCATCCCGGCCACGGTAAACCAGGGAGGTGCTGCTTTCATAAATGAGAGCGAGAACTGCAACGCCGGGAATTGCCATCATAGTTGGGTTCTCTGAAATTAGGTGTGCTAGTCAATATTACTCTCCATTATCACTCAAGAGCTGTTTTTTGGGATGCGTGGCAAAGGTGCCTTGACAGTAAACGGCTGCTACTACCTTAGCGGGCTTGGGCTTTTGCCATCGGCTGGAGTGAACCCGATGGAGTTCATACCATTTTAGATTGAAGAATTGAAGAATTTCTACATACTGATGACATGATAATTTGGGACTTCTCCACAAAAGCCTGATTTTTCACGAATTTGTCTTATTAATCACAATACTTGCGACTGGGCCCTCAGTGTGCGAAAAATGCCTATAACAAATCAATCTCAGCCATCGACGCGCTGACTGGAGTATTGACCTTTAATTTCGGAGTTGAAAAATTTACCTGTAGAGTCAGTATCTTGGAGGGATGCCCAAGTTTCGTGGTCTACGTCGCTGTATTGATAAACCGACCCGCTGCTAAATTCTATTTGCAAAACTTGCTCTGCCTGATTATATCCAATTGATTTTGCCATTGTTGAATTTACTGGCAACATGGCTATTGGTTCGCAGTTTGAACCAATTTCTTTTGATTCAAGACCGGCACTGATTTCGGCTGTATCGCTATTAGCGATGAAATCAACCATTTGCAAGCCGTGCAGTGCTGCTTCGGGAGCGGTAATTTCAATAAATTCGACTGCTTCGCCTCGATCTATTAAGAGTCCTAACTGACCGTTGGAGTACCCGACAGCTAATATGTTGCTCAAGTCAATCTTGGATAGCTTCATAGTATTTTTCAAATGATTAAAGGGATATCAAAGTCTCTAACTTTTGGGAAATTTGGCTGCCTGCACATAGTTCATTAATTAATAGTATTTCATACGTTGTATAAAAAGTCAACTGGGTTGATTAATTTCTAGTTGTCAGGAGTAAGGTAGGTGTTTGAGAGGCAGGCTGTAGGAATTGAATTTGCCTAACTCTTAACGAAAGTTGACAAAAGATTAAGAATTATTGCACTAAAGAAAGAGCAAAGTTATTTTATTTGCGGGTCAAATCCCAGCAGGAAGAGGGTTTGAGCGATCGCCCAAATCAACAAATCTTCAGAAACTCACTATTTCTAAAGGATTCATTCGGTGAGAGAATCAGAAACAACCCTAAAATTTAGCAGTAATAGCCCGATCGGGCAAATCTCAACCAACATAAGGAAAAATACCTATGAAATTGGCTTATTGGATGTACGCAGGCCCAGCCCACATTGGCACTCTGCGCGTTGCGACTTCCTTCAAAAACGTCCATGCGATCATGCACGCACCGATCGGAGATGATTACTTCAACGTCATGCGATCGATGCTAGAGAGAGAACGGGACTTCACTCCGGTAACTACCAGCGTCGTTGACAGACACGTACTCGCGCGCGGTTCCCAGGAACGAGTGGTGGACAATATCACCCGCAAAGACAGAGAAGAACACCCAGATTTGATCGTGCTCACCCCGACTTGCACCTCCAGCATTCTGCAAGAAGACTTGGAAAACTTCGTGGAGCGAGCTCAATTGGATGCGAAAGGCGATGTATTGCTGGCGGATGTCAACCATTATCGAGTCAATGAACTCCAAGCAGCCGATCGCACTTTAGATCAAATCGTCCAATTTTACATCAACAAAGCCCGCAAAAAAGGCGATTTAGTAGAAGCCAAAAGCGAAAAACCATCTGTCAATATTATCGGGATGTCTACGCTGGGTTTCCATAACCAGCACGACTGTACCGAGTTGAAGCGTTTGATGGCAGATTTGGGGATTGAAGTCAATGAAGTTATTCCCGAAGGTGCTTCGGTTCATAATCTCAAAAGATTACCACGGGCTTGGTTTAACCTAGTTCCTTATCGCGAATTGGGGATGATGACCGGGGAGTATTTGCAAAAAGAATTCGGCACGCCGATGGTCGATATTACACCGATGGGTGTGGTGGAAACTGCGCGCTGTATCCGCAAAATTCAGCAAGTTTTGAATGCTCAAGGTGCTGATGTTGATTATGAAGCTTTTATCGACGAACAAACGCGGTTTGTGTCGCAGGCTGCTTGGTTCTCAAGATCGATCGACTGCCAAAACTTAACAGGCAAAAAAGCGGTCGTATTTGGCGATAATACCCACGCTGCGGCGATGACGAAGATTTTGGCTCGCGAGATGGGAATCCACGTTGTGTGGGCAGGAACCTACTGCAAACACGATGCTGATTGGTTCCGGGAAGAGGTAAAAGGGTATTGTGATGAAGTGCTGGTGACGGAGGATCATGGGGCGATCGGAGATGCGATCGCCAAAGCAGAACCTTCGGCGATTTTCGGCACACAAATGGAACGTCACGTCGGTAAGCGGTTGGATATTCCTTGCGGGGTAATTGCTGCGCCGATTCACGTCCAAAATTTCCCGATCGGCTACAAGCCATTTTTGGGTTATGAAGGCACGAATCAGTGCGTAGATTTGGTCTACAATTCCTTTACTTTGGGAATGGAAGATCACCTGCTGGAAATCTTCGGCGGCCACGATACGAAGGAAGTGATTACTAAAGGTATTTCGGCTGATTCTGATATGAATTGGACGAAAGACGGACAAGCTGAGTTGAATAAAATCCCTGGTTTTGTGCGGGGTAAGGTGAAGCGGAATACTGAGAAGTTTGCGCGCGAGCGTGGTATTGCTTTAATTAATGCTGAGGTGTTGTACGCGGCCAAGGAATCTGTCGGCGCGTAGGTTATTAGTGGGGTGGGCATTTGCCCACCTTATTGCTAATCTCTTGAATCCAATCTTAGTAAACTTAAAATCTTTCCAACCAGTTTTCTAAAGCTAAGTCTATCAAAATTTCTAATTGTGTAGATTGGTTTGTTACACTTGCCGGGTTTATAAATTTTTCAAAATTTTGAAACTTATAAAAACTTGACACGCCTCTTTTACCGGCAGGAATATAGCCTGCCAAGATCACATTCTGCAATTCATCAGCAAGGACTTGCATTCTGCCTAGAGGTTGCCTGTAACTTACTGATTGTTTATCAGGGATGGGTAGATACAAGTAAATTCCCGGATAATTTGATGAATTAGCCTGATTCATTTTTGATGAACTGCTCTGACGAATTTCAGCACAAATTTTACTTTGACCGCGACCATACTTAACAACACCACTAGCAGTTATTTCCTGAATTTTCTCATGGAAACAAAGAATCTGTTCTCTAATTTTAAGAACTTTTCCCTGATGTTCAGAAGTGCATTCGGCCATAATATTATACAATGCTTTGGGTGGTTCCGGTAAATTGGCTGCTATATCCCAAACATCTTGTTGACTGTGTTGAAACTCTGCACTAAAAACCTGACCTGTATCTATATTATTAAAATTTATAAAAAGTTTATTTTCCTCTTGAATTACATCAAATTTCAATAATTCAAAAGATAGTTGGCTGTACTTTATATCTATTAAATTTTGTTTATGAAAACTAGGTGCAATAGCGACCAACCTGATAGGTTTGATATAATCTATTTCCCGATCGTATGGTTTGAACTGAATCAAATTACTATAATAACGAGTTAATTGCTGAATCAGACTTTTATCTGCCTCGTTTTTTAGCTCTTGCACTACTAACTGTTTACTTTCATCTAGTGCCAAAATATCACAAGCTTCTCCGTTAACCGTATGTTGACGCTTCAAAGCGGTTAGTCCAAACAAACAATCCAAGTTATCCCATACAAAATCTTCCAAGGATTTTTCACTTCCAAATCCCCATCTGTTTCCTGATTTTTTCAGTATAGTGTTAATAGCAGGAGTTCTAATAGACTTTCCGTGTAACGACCGCTGCCTAGATTTAATTCTCAACTGTTGTTCGCGACGCTTAGCTTTTTCTAGCAAATCATCGGCTTGCATTATTCTTTGAAATGGCTTAGTCATATTAAGTTGATGACTGTAATAAATATAAAGTTTACGATATCATACTAGAGGAATTATGTCAATCAATACTTTATAGCTTTTATCATAAATGCTTGCCTTCTCCAATTTGACGACTAAGACTCCACCAACATAATGAACCTCGCAGTCTTCATCTATACTCGCTGGTTGGCTGTTGCCAGTTTCATCTGGCGGCGAAGCTACTTCCTGCTGTTTCCGCTGCCATAACAGGAAATCAGCAAAGTTGAGGATTTCTTGCAGTTCGATTTCAGAGAAATTTTTCAGTTTGTCAACAATTTGTTCTTGGATAGGCATCACGGCTATTTTTTCCTTGCTTAACACGACCGCTAGATTCAGTTTAACACGAGGCAAGAGCGATCGCCCTTTTCAAGCCAAGAACGAGCGCCTACCTAAAAAATTGCTATAATGATTCCCGAAGT
>Ga0335395_10000393_pt1 | contig 27865 bp, 29 predicted proteins | sample MAT02_FD_205744 | JGI IMG/M metagenome (GOLD analysis project Ga0335395, IMG submission 205744) | Freshwater microbial communities from Lake Fryxell liftoff mats and glacier meltwater in Antarctica - MAT-02 (spades assembly) (version 2) ... | reverse complement strand
CGCTGCTTGACGAAGTCACAGGCAAGATGCAGGGCGTGCTCGACAGCCTGGTCATCGACCTGGAGAACGACCACAACACCGGCGACACCGCGCGCCGCGTGGCCAAGATGTACATCCGAGAAGTGTTTAACGGCCGCTACGTCAAAGGCCCGGCCGTCACCGAATTCCCGAACGCTGAGCACCTCAACGAGCTGATGATCGTCGGCCCGATCACCGTACGCAGCGCATGCAGCCACCATTTTTGCCCGGTGATCGGCAAGATCTGGATCGGCGTTATGCCCAACGAACACACCAACGTGATTGGCCTGTCGAAGTACGCGCGGATGGCCGAGTGGATCATGTGTCGGCCGCAGATCCAAGAAGAAGCGGTGGTACAGCTCGCCGACCTGATTCAAGAAAAGACCCAGCCCGACGGTTTGGCGATCGTGATGGAAGCCAGCCACTATTGCATAGCTTGGCGCGGCATAAAAGACATGGACAGCAAGATGATCAACTCGGTCATGCGAGGCGCATTCCTCAAAGACCCCAACCTGCGGCGCGAATTCCTGTCCTTGATCCCGCGCAAGTCCTGACCGCAACACCGAAACCCACCTTAGATACCCATGCTTGTCCGACTGCTTTACGTGAGCCGCGCTGTCAACAAAGACAGCGCTGGCGTCATCGAATCCATTCTTGAATCTTCCCGCTCGCACAACATGGGCAACGGCATCACGGGCGTGTTGTGCTACGGCGGTGGCGTGTTTCTACAGGCTATCGAGGGGGGTCGCAACGCGGTGAACGCGCTGTACAACCACATTGCGGCCGACGAGCGCCACACCGATGTGGTGTTGCTGCATTACCAAGACATCGCCGAACGCCGCTTTGGTGGCTGGACCATGGGCCAGGTCAACCTGTCCAAGCTCAACACCTCGATCGTGCTGAAGTACTCTGAGAAGCCTGAGTTTGATCCGTACGGTGTCTCTGGTGCCGTGTCGCTTGCCTTGCTCGAAGAGCTGATGGCCACCGCCAGCGTCATCGGCCGAGCCTAAGAGCCATCTCTTCTCGCGCCGCAGTCACTCTGCCGAGGACTGCGGCTTTTTGTTGCGTTGCCCGCTGACCCTCGCCGCCGGTGCAACAGCGCTTCCTCCGGGATGAACACAGAGCCCGCCTTCACCGCCCTGCTGGGTTGCGACCTCACCAGCGCGCCATCGCGGCGCAAGCCGATCACGCTCGCGGTGGGGCGACTCGACCGAGGGCGTGTCTTGCTGCAGCATATGGAGACCTTTGCCAGCTTGGACGCCTGGGCCGCGCGCCTCGCGCAAGACGAAGGCAAGCCTTGGGTGGGTGGCTTTGATTTGCCGTTCGGCCTGCCGCGCGAGCTGGTCACCACCCTGGGCTGGCCGACCGACTGGCTCGCCTGCATGCGCCATTTTGCAGGTCTGAGCCGCGAGCAGATTCGTAACGAGTTTGCTGGCTTTTGCGACGCGCGACCGGTGGGCGGCAAATTTGCCCACCGCGCCACCGATGGCCCGGCGGGCTCCAGTCCCAGCATGAAGTGGGTCAATCCGCCGGTGGCGTTCATGCTCCACGCAGGTGTGCCCCGGTTGATCGACGCGGGCGTTGAATTGCCTGGTCTGCACCGTGGCGATGCCCAGCGCGTGGCGTTGGAGGCCTATCCTGGTTTGCTGGCGCGCAGCGTGCTGCAACGGGTTTCTTACAAGAGCGACGACAAGGCCAAACAAACGCCCGATCGCTTGATTGCGCGCAAGACGCTGGTGAATGCGCTGGAAGGCGGCCAAGTGCCCTTGCTTCAGGCTGCGGGCCTGCGCCTGAAGCTCAGCCACGCGCAGCGCGATGCGTTGGCTGATGACCCCAGTGGCGACACGCTGGACGCGGTGCTTTGCCTGTTGCAGGCCGCCTGGGCGCTGCGCCAACACGAGACCGGACACCCTTGCTGGGGATTGCCCGAATTCGACCCGCTGGAAGGCTGGATCGTGAGCGCGTGATCGCCATTGCCCGCGATCGCCCGCCGACCGCCTGCCACAATCATCCGCAACCACCTTGCCTCCACACAAACCCAACCAAGAACTCCCCATGGCCCCGACTTCTGCTCACCCGATCACGTTGCCTGCCGACCTGCGCTTTGCCTTCATCGAAGCCTCTTGGCATGCCGACATCGTTCACCAAGCCCGCGATGCGTTCTTTGCCACCATGGCCGAGGCCGGTGTCGGCGCCGAGCGGATTGATTTGTTCGATGTGGCGGGCGCTTTCGAGATCCCGCTGCACGCGCAGTACCTCGCGCGATCGGGTCGCTACGCGGCCATCGTCGGCAGCGCGCTGGTGGCCGACGATGGTATTTACCGCCACGACATCGTCTCCACCACCGTGGTTCGCGCACTGATGCAGGTGCAGCTGGAGACCGGCGTACCGGTGATCTCGGCTGTGCTCACGCCGCACCATTTCCACGAGCACGCCGAGCACCGCAAGTACTTTCTTAAAAACTTCGCGGTCAAGGGCAACGAGGCTGCGATGGCCTGCTTGCAAACCGTGGCGGGGCTGCGCTCGCTGGCAAATTCGGCGGTATGTTGAATTGGTTCCCGATCGCCTCTCGTTGGTTGGTTTCCAATTCGTCACGCTTTGTGATGGCGCTCTGTTCAGTGCTGCTGTGTGCAGCGGTTGCGCCGTCGGCTGAAGCGGCTCGGGACAAACCTGCGCCTGGGGTCTACGAGGCGCGGGTGACCCGTGTTTCCGATGGCGACACGGTCTGGGTCCAGCCGCTTTCAGGCGGGCGCTACCGCAAGCTGCGGCTTGACGGGCTGGACGCGCCAGAGATCTGCCAGCGTGGCGGCACCCAGTCGCGCGACGCGCTGGCGCAGCGGGTGCTCAAGCAGAACGTCACCGTGACCGAGGGCCAGCGCGATACCTATGGGCGCGGCCTGGCCAAGCTGGAACACAGGGGCAAAGACGTGGGCGGCTGGCTGGTGGGCGAAGGGCAGGCCTGGTCGTCCCGCTGGCGCGGCAGTCTTGGCCCTTACCAAGCGCAGGAGGCGCTGGCTCGGGTGCAGCGCCGTGGTGTGTTTGCCCAAGCCAATGCAGAGCTTCCACGCACTTTCCGCCAGCGCCACGGTCCTTGTGAGCGGTATCAATCCGGGCGGTGACGGCGATGCCCGCAGACTTTGCACTGCGGGTTGGCGCTCAGACCGATGCGGGTCATCACCATGTCGCGCGCATCAATCATCAGCAATTGTCCGATCAGACGCGAGCCCAGGCCGGTAAGCAGCTTGAGCGCTTCAGCTGCCTGTAGGGTGCCCACGATGCCCACCAGCGGCGCAAACACGCCGAGCGTGGCGCAGCGCGTTTCCTCAATGCCCGAATCCTCTGGGAACACGCAGGCGTAACAGGGTTGTGCGGGGTCGTTCGTGTCGTACACGCTGAGCTGCCCGTCCATGCGGATCGCCGCGCCCGAGACCAGCGGTTTGCCATGCGCCACACAGGCGCGGTTGATCGCGTGGCGGGTGACGAAGTTGTCGGTGCAGTCGAGCACCACGTCGGCCTGAGCGACGAGGCGGTGTAACAAAGCGTCGTCGGCTCGCTCCACCAGCGTTGTGACGACCACGTCAGGGTTGATGGCGGCGATCGCCTTGCGTACCGACTCGGCCTTGGGCTGGCCGACCCGATCCAGCGTGTGCGCGATCTGGCGCTGCAGGTTGGTCTCATCGACCACGTCGTCGTCCACCACCGTGATGTGTCCCACGCCGGCGCTGCCCAAGTACAAAGCCACCGGTGAACCCAAGCCGCCAGCGCCGACCACCAGCGCATGCGAGGCCAGCAAGCGCTCTTGGCCCTCGATGCCGATGTCATCGAGCAGGATGTGGCGCGAGTAGCGCAGCAGCTGGGCGTCGGTCACATCAAAAGCCCGGCGCATGGCCGGGCTTGGGGTTTGGACGCGTTGGGGTTGCGATGGGTGGGCGTGGGCAAAAAGCGCTCAATCTCGCAAGCCGCATTACTCTTTTTTCTCAGCAGTTCGAACCTCAAGGGTCTTGCTCTTCAGCACTGGCTTGCCCTTGAGCTGGTTAAGGGCCTGTTGAAGCTGAAAATCTTTGTCGCTGCCGAACTCAGGCACCAGCCGCTGGCCCGGGTTCTTTCGAGCCTCTTCTTCCAGCCGCTTGCGAGCGTCTTCGCGGTCCTGGTCGCGCTGTTGCACAGCGGCGCGCTCGGCGTCCGTCATGGGTTGACCTTTGCGCTTGGCCTCGTCGGTTCCTTCAAGGTGCTTTTGCAGATCGGCTTCGCGGGTGCGCAGGGCGGCAAACAGATTGCCCTCGGCGGTCTCGTCCACCAACACATCGGGCACGATGCCCTTGGCCTGAATCGTGTTGCCCAATGGCGTGTAGTAGCGCGCGGTGGTTAGCTTCAGGCCGGTATCGGGGCCGAGCGGGCGCACCGTTTGCACCGAGCCTTTGCCAAAGGTCTGGCTGCCCATGATGGTGGCTCGCTTGTGGTCTTGAAGAGCACCGGCCACGATCTCGCTGGCAGAGGCCGAGCCTTCATTGACCAATACCACCATCGGCAGCTTGCGCAGGGCGCCGTTGGTGGCCTCGGTCAGGCGTTTGATCGGGTCGTTGCCACCGCGGCGCAAGTAGTCCTGCGGGATGGCTTTGTAGACCTGCTTGCTGTCCGCGAGCTGGCCGTTGGTGGAAACCACGGTCACGCCCTCGGGCAAAAAGGCGGCCGACATGGCCACAGCCGCGTCTAACAGGCCGCCCGGGTTGTTGCGCATGTCCAGCACCACACCCTTGAGATTGGGGTTGGCCTTGTAGAGATCTTCAACTTTGCGCGCGAAATCGTCGACGGAGCGCTCCTGAAACTGAGACAGTCGAACCCAGGCGTAGCCCGGTTCGACTTCCCTGGACTTGACGCTCTGGGTCTTGATTTCCTCGCGCGTGATCGTGACCGGGAAGCTGCGGTTTTCGTTTTTGCGGAAGATGGTCAGCAGCACCTTGGTGCGCGGCTCGCCGCGCATCAATTTAACCGCGTCGTTGATGGTCAGACCCTTGACCGCTGTGTCGTCGATCTTGCTGATCAGATCGCCCGACTTCAAGCCAGCGCGAAATGCAGGCGAATCTTCGATGGGCGAGACCACCTTGACCAAACCGTCTTCCATGCTGATCTCGATGCCCACCCCAACGAAGCGACCGCTGGTGCCTTCGCGAAAGACCTTGAAATCCTTCTTGTCGAAATACTGCGAATGCGGATCGAGGCTGGAAACCATGCCCGAGATGGCTTCCGAGATAAGTTTTTTCTCATCCACGGGCTCTACATAGTCGGTCTTCACCATGCCGAAGACCGCTGCCAGCTGCTGCAACTCCTCCAGCGGCAAGGGCGCCAGCGTGCCGCGCGCGACCGCTTGAAACTGCACGGTGGTCAGCGCACCCGCCACCGCACCCACAGCCAGCCAGCCAGCGATTTTCAATTTGCGACCCACTTCTTTACCCATTGCGACACCCCAACAAAAAGGCCAGTGGGACACGAAGGCGGCCGCTGGCGAAGCCAATATACACCTTAGAGATTGTCCCAGTGATTCGGTTCCCTGCTGGTGACACGGCAACCTGGCCGCTCAAAAAATCAGGCTTTGCCCTGTGAGGCGACGGCAGCAGCAGCCCGGGCTGCTGCCTCCGCGTCGCCCAGGTAATAGCGTTTGAGAGGCCTGAGTTCGGCGTCGAGCTCGTACACCAGCGGGATGCCGTTGGGGATGTTCAGTCCCACGATGTCTTGCTCGGAAATGCCGTCAAGGTACTTCACCATCGCGCGGATCGAATTGCCGTGGGCCGACACAAGCACGCGTTGGCCACTGCGGATGGCCGGCGCTAGGGTGTCGTTCCAGAACGGCATCACCCGATCCACGGTGTCTTTCAGGCACTCAGAGAGCGGCACCTGATCTGGCTGCAGGTCAGCGTAACGCCGGTCGCTGCGCTCGGAACGCGGGTCGCTGGGCGCCAGCGCGGGCGGCGGCGTGTCGTAGCTGCGGCGCCAGACCAACACCTGCTCGTCACCGTATTGTTTGGCCATGTCGGACTTGTTCAGGCCCTGCAAGGCGCCGTAGTGGCGCTCGTTCAAGCGCCAGTCTTTCTCTACCGGCAGCCAGGTGCGGTCCATCTGGTCAAGCGCGTGCCACAGGGTGTGGATGGCGCGCTTGAGCACGCTGGTGTAGGCGATGTCGAAGTCCCAACCTTTGTCGCGCAACAGTTTGCCGGCGGAGATGGCTTGGGAGACGCCAGTGGGGGTGAGGTCGACGTCGGTCCAGCCGGTGAAGCGGTTTTCCAGGTTCCAGGTGGATTCGCCGTGGCGAATCAGGACGAGTTTGTGCATGGGGTCGAGGAGAAAATGGGGAGGTTCAGGCCGGTGCTCGGGTGAGCAGCCTGCCACGAAAAAGGGTGCCTGAGAGCGCTTGTGATGTCAGCACAGCCGACCATTCTAGAATCTCGGTCTTGTCTGAAAGGTTTGCCTGTGAGCTTTGTGATCGAAAACTGGGTGCTGCTGTCGGTGGCACTGATGTCTGGCGGTATGTTGCTGTGGCCTGCCATGTCCTCGGGTGGGGGCGCAGACACACTGAACCCCAACGAGATGGTGCAGTGGATGAACCGCGAAAAAGCGGTGGTGGTGGACATCTGCGGCGCCGACGAGTTTGCGGCTGGCCATGTGGTGGGTGCCAAGCACGTGCCGCTGGACCAACTGGAAGCCAAGCTGGCCGGTGCGGTGAAGAACAAGGCCACGCCGTTGGTGCTGGTCTGCGCCTCGGGCATGCGCTCCAAGCGGGCACTGGCGGTAGCGAAAAAGCTGGGTTTCGAGAACGTGCGATCGCTCTCCGGCGGCATGGGCGCCTGGCGTGCCGCCAACCTGCCAGTCGAAAAAACATAACCAACTTTTGGAGCTTTAGCCCATGGCCAGCGTGAAGATGTACACCAGCAACTACTGCCCGTTTTGCACCCGCGCCAAAGCGCTGTTGCTTCAACGTGGCGTGACCAATCTTGAAGAAATTGTGGTGGACGGCCAGCCCGAACTGCGCGCCCACATGACCCAGATCACCGGGCGCACCAGCGTGCCGCAGATTTTCATCGACGACACCCTGGTTGGCGGCTGCGACGACCTGCACGCGCTGGACGGCCGTGGCGGCCTGGTGCCGCTGCTGCAGCCCTGAAAACCTGTTGTGATCTCTTGAGATTTTTTGTTCCATCGACCTGCAGCGCGATTTAAGCCTCGCAGGTTACCTTTTTCCCCTCATTGAAAGCACCCCTTGGCCGATCAAGACCCAACCTTCCAAATTCAGCGCATCTACCTCAAGGAGGCTTCGCTTGAGCAGCCCAATTCGCCCGGCATCCTGTTGGAGCAGGAGCAGCCCTCGGTGGACATTCAGCTGGGTGTGGAAGCCAACCCAGTGGCCGAGGGCGTGTTTGAGATATGCGTGACCGCCACCGTCCAGACGAAAATCAAAGATAAGACCGTGTTTCTCGTGGAAGCCAAACAAGCCGGCATCTTCGAGATCCGCAACCTGCCTGAAGACCAGATGGGCCCGATCATGGGCATCGCCTGCCCACAAATCGTTTATCCCTACCTGCGCGGCAACGTGGCCGACATTATCCAGCGCGGCGGCTTCCCGCCCGTGCACCTGGCCGAAATCAACTTCCAGGCCATGTACGAGCAGCAGCAAGCCCAGGCTGCGGGCGACGCCACGCCCATCACCACGCAGTAAAGCCTTGGCTGGCTGACGCGGTGGCGTCGTGAACATCGTCATCCTGGGCGCTGGCGCCTGGGGCACCGCGTTGGCAATCAGCGCGGTGCAAGCTCAGGCAGCGGATCCGCAGGTGACGCTCTGGGCGCGAGATGCGCGCCAATGCGACGGCATGCGGCAGTCCCGCGAAAACACGCGTTACCTGCCGGGCGTGGCCTTGCCCGATTTCTTGCGGCTCACCAACGAGCCGCTGGACACGAAGGCCGCTTGGTTGACCACGGCCAACTTGGTCGTGATTGCCACTCCCATGGCGGCGCTGCGCGAGCTGTTGGGTTGTCTGAACAACCTCAAGGTGCCAGTGGCCTGGTTGTGCAAGGGGTTTGAGGCGCCGCGCAGCGATGCCAGTCCGGGTTTGCTGGGTCACGAAATCCTCGCTCAAGCGGCGCCCGCGCTGCAGGCTGGCGCGCTCAGCGGGCCCAGCTTTGCCCTCGAAGCGGCGCGCGCTCAGCCCACCGCGTTGGTGGCCGCGAGCGAACATGCCTGCGTGCGTGACGCTCTGGTGTCGGCGTTTCACAGCCCGTCGCTGCGGGTGTATGCCAACGAAGACCTGGTGGGGGTCGAAGTGGGCGGCGCGGTGAAAAACGTGCTGGCGATCGCCACCGGTCTGTGTGATGGCCTGGGTCTTGGGCTCAATGCGCGCGCAGCCTTGATCACCCGCGGCTTGGCAGAAATGACCCGCCTGGGTTTGGCGCTGGGCGCCCGGGCCGATACCTTCATGGGCCTCTCAGGCCTGGGCGATCTGGTGTTGACCGCCACCGGGGACCTCTCGCGCAATCGCAAGGTCGGGCAGTTGTTGGCCCAGGGCATGAGTCTGCAGCAGGCGGTCGACTCGCTGGGCCATGTGGCCGAGGGCGTCTACAGCGCCCGCACCGTGGTCCAGCGCGCCCGCATACTTGGGGTGGACATGCCGATCAGCGAAGGCGTTGTGGCGCTGCTTGAGGGCCGGCTTCAGCCCGCGCAGGTGGTGTCTGGGCTCATGGGGCGCGATCCCAAGGACGAGGCGGCCTAACGCGCCGACTCGGGAAGTCCCAAATTCCGTTTGGACTGAGCCGCCCCAAACCATCCCTTTCAATGTCACTGGCAACAGCGTGCGCCAACACCATCGCGGCAGTGCCGCTCCTACAAATTCATCGCGTTGGCCAAGCTTGTGTCGCTGGCAGAAAACCCTGCCTTCGTAGCGCGTGTACCAACGCCATCGCGGCAGTGCTGCTCCCACAAATTCATCGCGTTGGCCAAGCTTGTGGCGCACGCAGAAAACCCCGCCTTCGCAGCGAGCGGCAATGCCGCGACACGCCAACGCAGAGATCCGCCAACGACACAGCCGTTCAGCCAGCGTTGCTCCCTTGACAAGGTGACGAAGGTCGTCGCGCCAAGCCAGCGGCGCGGGGGTGGGTTGGATCACACCTCAAAATTGTCAATCAATCGCGTGCTGCCCAACCGCGCTGCACCCAGCACGACCAAGCTGTCTGGCGTGGTGGCATCACCTGCGTTGGGCACCAGCAAATCGGCGCGGCGGCGCACCGTCAGGTAGTCGGGCGTCCAGCCGCGTGAGGCCAGCGCGTGCATGGCGCGCGATTCCAGGGCGGGCAGTTGCTGCGGCATGGCGGCGCCGGTAGCCAGCGCTTCGCGCGCCAGCGTGCGCAAGGCGAGCGAAAGCTCGATCGATTCCGCGCGCTCGCGCTCGTTGAGATAGCCATTGCGCGAACTCAGCGCCAAGCCGTCGGCCGCGCGCTGGGTCTCGCCCGCGATCACGGTGATGGGCATGGCGTACTGCTGCACCATGCGCTTGATCACCATCTGCTGCTGGTAATCCTTCTTGCCGAACAGCGCGAAGCGCGGGCCTTTGGCCTCTGAAAACACGCACTGAAACAGCTTCATCACCACCGTGCTCACGCCGATGAAGAAGCCAGGCCGGAAATGGCCTTCCAGAATGTCGGCCAGTTCGCCCGGCGGATGCACCTTGAACTGCTGGGGCACCGGGTACAGCTCCTTTTCCAGCGGCGCAAACACGACATTGCAACCCGCTTGCTCCAGCCTTTCACAATCGGGCTGCAAGGTGCGCGGATAGGAGTCGAAATCTTCGTTGGGAGCGAACTGGAGCCGGTTCACAAAAATGCTGGAAACCACCACATCGCCCAACGGCTTGGCGCTGCGCACCAGATTCAAGTGACCGTCGTGCAAATTGCCCATGGTGGGCACGAACGCTGGCGAGTTGAATGGGCGCAGGGCAGCGCGCAGGTCTTCGATGGTGTGGACGAGTTGCATAAAGGTGGACGTGAGGGATGGCGAGGCGCGAGGAGGGTGCTTCTCTACTGGGTTCAGCGGTACACGTTGGCGTGTCGAACCACTTCGCCAATCGACTGGGCGTTGGGCGCGTAGCTGCCAAGCGCCCAACCAGAAATTGTGAGGAACACCGCGGTCAATAAGAAAGGCAACGCCGTGCGGCGAAGGGCGGTCTCAACCCAATGGGTTCGCTCCAAGCCCTTGAGTCGACGGTACAGCGTGGCCGATAGCGCACCGTCCAGCAGCAATTCCGCAAACAGCACCGGTGCCGAATACACGATGTACAGCGACGACAGCGCCAAGCCGACCACCACCAAAATCACGAGCAAGGGAATGGCCGCGTCATCTGCATCACCAACAGCGGAGAAGCCGTCGCCCATCGAAGACGACGTGTCGGCTGTGGGTGCGCTGCTAGGGTTGAAGGAGGCGGCCGAATCGAAAGACGCACTGGCACCACCGCCAGAAAAATCGCCACCCTGGCCGCTCGCCAGCTTCGCAGGACCAACCCATTGGTCACCACCCGATGACGAGAACGATCCGCTGGGTGGCGTCAACACATCACCATAGTCCTCAGCCTTGGTGCGCAGCCATAACCACAGCAAGACAAAGAACACCAAGTAAGCGGCACACAGCGCCAGCGGATAGCGCAGCCACATGGCGGTGACGCCAGCCTGCAAAAGCACGTACGAGGCCAGCAGTCCACTGCCGCCCGTCAGCAAAACCAGCAGGCTCATTTGAAGCCTTGGCCAAGAGTCCTGCTCCAGCTGGGCCTGAAGGCGTTGCACCAGCGCCGCCCTGGTGGAGAGCCGACGTGGTGACGCGCGCGGGGCGTACCGGCTCAACGGGCTACCAGGCGTGCAGGCTGTCGTCTGGAAAGCTGCCGTCTTTCACCGCCGCCACATAGGCGGCCATGGCGTCGCGCACGCTGGCAGCGCTCTCCATGAAGTTGCGCACGAACTTGGGGTTCTTGCCCAGGTTGATGCCCAGCATGTCGTGCATCACCAGCACCTGCCCAGCCGTGCCCTTGCCCGCGCCGATGCCGATCGTGTGGCAGGTCTTGAGCTCGGTGGTGATCTCGGCCGACAGCACCGCAGGCACCATTTCCAACACCAGCATGCTGGCGCCGGCGTCTTGCAATTCGATCGCTTGGCGGCGCAGCTGCACCGCCGCCACGTCGCCTCGGCCTTGCACCCGGTAGCCACCCAGCGCGTGCACGGTCTGCGGCGTGAGGCCCAAATGAGCGCAGACCGGGATGCCGCGCTCGACCAGAAAACGCACTGTTTCGGTGGTCCAGCCGCCGCCCTCTAGCTTCACCATGTGGGCGCCAGCGCGCATCAGCACAGCCGCGCTTTGCAGCGCTTGCTCCTTGCTTTCGTGGTAACTGCCAAAGGGCAGGTCGCCGAGCACCCAGGTGGTGGCCTGCACCCGCTGCAGGCCGCGTACCACACTCTCCACGTGGTAGCGCATGGTGTCCAGCGTCACGCCCACCGTGCTGCTCAAACCCTGGCAGACCATGCCCAGCGAATCGCCCACCAGAATGCATTCCACGCCAGCGGCATCGGCCACGGCGGCAAAGGTGGCGTCGTAGGCGGTGAGCATGGTGATTTTTTCGCCGCGCTCGCGCATCTCTTGCAAGCGCGGCAGGCTGACCGGCTTGCGTTGCGGCAGCGGCGAGGCCGAGGGCAGGGTGCCGTAGGGCGTACCGGCGGGGGTTGCGTCGGGGTTGGGCTGGTTCATGTTGTTTCCTCTTGGTCGCACAAGGCAGGGAGCGAGGTTGTACGGGCCTTGAGACCGGCACTATATGCGATCGCGCTATGCTTCAAACCCATGAAACACCTCTCAGAATTCACGCCCGCTGACCTCGCCGAACTGGCACGCGCCGACGTGGCGCGTGCGCTGGCCGAAGACGTGGGCACCGGTGACCTCACCGCCGCTTTGGTGGACAGCTCGCGCAGCGCCCGCGCCCGCATCTTGGCGCGCGAACCAGCGGTCATCTGCGGCGGGCCCTGGGTGCAGGCGGCGGTGTTGGCTTGCGACCCACAGGCCAGCCTCACCTGGCATGTCACCGAAGGCCAGCGCTGCGCAGCCGATCAGGTGGTGCTGGAGATTGAAGGCAACGCGCAAGCGCTGCTGACCGCCGAGCGCACCGCGCTCAACTTCCTGCAACTGCTCTCCGCCGTGGCCACCAAGACAGCGGTGTTTGTCGACGCCGTGGCCGGTACCCGCGCCAAGATCGTGGACACGCGCAAAACCATTCCTGGCTTGCGGCTGGCGCAGAAATACGCGGTCACCACCGGCGGCGGTGTGAACCACCGCATCGGCTTGTTCGACGCGGTGCTCATCAAAGAAAACCACATCGCCGCCGCCGGTGGCGTGGGCGCGGTGCTCAAGCGCGTGGCCGAGACCGCACCGCAGGCACGCTTTGTCGAAATCGAGGTGGAAACGCTCGACCAGCTCGACGAGGCGCTGGCCAGCGGCGCCGCCATGGTCCTGCTCGACAACATGGACATACCCACGCTGCAAGAAGCCGTGCGCTGCAACGCCGGTCGCGCCGTGCTCGAAATCTCAGGCGGCGTGAACCTGGACACCGTGCGCGCCCTGGCAGAAACCGGGGTTGACCGCATCTCGATCGGAGCCCTCACCAAAGATGTGAAGGCGATCGATTTCTCCATGAGGCTCACTTGACCCACCCCCGCCGCGCTGCGCGCGACCCCCTCAAGGGGGGGGCACTGGCGGCCCGGCAAAGCCGGTTCTGCGGTGCCCTGAGTTGAATGCACCATCCGCGCAGCGGACCGCCACACCAAGGAGCTACACCATGAACGAATCAGCAACCACCGTCATCGACGTCGAATACGAGCAGCCAGCCTGCCCCACCCAGCACGCCTGGGCGCGGGTGCCGGTGGAGCCCGGCCCCAAGCAGCGCGCCGAGCTGAAAGAGCGCATCCGCCGCCTGCTCAAGGAGCGCAACGCGGTGATGGTGTCGCATTACTACGTCCACCCCGACCTGCAAGACCTCGCTATCGAAACCGGCGGCATCGTCAGCGATTCGCTGGAAATGGCGCGCTTCGGGCGCGACCACGCAGCGCAAACGCTGGTGGTCTCAGGCGTGAAGTTCATGGGCGAAACCGCCAAGATTCTGAGCCCAGAAAAAACCGTGCTCATGCCCGACTTGGACGCGAACTGCTCGCTCGACCTCGGCTGCCCGATCGACGAATTCAGCGCCTTCTGCGATGCCAACCCCGACCGCACCGTGGTCGTCTACGCCAACACCAGCGCGGCGGTGAAAGCGCGGTCTGACTGGCTGGTCACCAGCAGCTGCGCACTCGACATCGTGCGCGCCCTCAAAGACAAGGGCCACAAAATTCTCTGGGCGCCCGACAAGCACCTGGGCGGCTACATCCAGCGCGAAACCGGCGCCGACATGCTGATGTGGACCGGCTCGTGCATCGTCCACGACGAATTCAAAGCCTTCGAGCTTGAAGCGCTGATGAAAGAACACCCGAAAGCCAAGGTGCTGGTCCACCCAGAAAGCCCAGCCGATGTGATCGCGCTGGCCGACGCGGTGGGCTCCACCTCGGCCATCCTGAAAGCCGCGCGCGAGATGGATGCGCCCGAGTTCATCGTCGCCACCGACAACGGCATGATGCACATGCTGCGCCAGCAAAACCCCGGCAAGCTCTTCATGGAAGCGCCCACCTCTGGCAACAGCGCCACCTGCAAGAGCTGCGCCCATTGCCCTTGGATGGCGATGAATGGGTTGGCGGGGGTGGCCCAGGTGCTGGAGAAAGGGATCAATCGGATTGAGGTCGATGCCACACTGATTGAGCGCGCGCGGTTGCCGATTGACCGCATGTTGGCGTTCACGGCGGCGCAGCGTGGGGGGGAGGATGCGGGGGCGTTGGTGTCGGGGATTGGGGCGGCTTGACATCCGGCAGCTTGTGAGGCTGATCAAAACCGGAAAAGGAGACCACGAATGATTGACCCAAAGACCTATGCTCTTGAGATTCGTCCTCTGGATGAGGGGGATAGCTGGCTTGCCGCGTTCCCCGACCTACCCGGCTGCATGGGAGATGGCGCGACGCCAGAGCTGGCCATTGCCGATGGGTATGAGGCGGCGGCTGCTTGGTTGAGCGTGGCCCAAACGTGCGGCGACCCGATACCCAAGCCCGGCATGGGGGGTCGCGTTATACACATCTTTTTTTAACCTCAAAAATCGACCATCCCACTCACGTAAGTACTTGATTTATATAGCCCACAGTAATGCGATGCCCGTGAGTTTGGAGAGCTGTAAGTCGTTGATTTATAAAGAAATTTTGACTTGTGTATAACGGGATGGGCATGGGGGGCGAGTCCGGTCGCTTTGTGACCCGCATGCCCAAAAGCCTGCACACCCGGCTGGTGGCACGCGCCGATCAAGAGGGCGTCAGCACGAACACGCTGGTGGTGTCCCTGATTGCCGAGGGTGCGCGCGCTCACGGTTGACATGCCTCGGAGGAGAAAAGGGCTCGCCGATGGCCACAAATCCCCAACTTTTGTTCGCCGCCTCAGCGGCCTGCTGTCAATCGGTGGATACCCCCTGCTTGGGCTCATTCAAGCCATGAATGTTGCGTGTGATGTTGACGTTAATCGCCACGACTCGTTACACTTCAATATTGCTCCAAGGTTGGTATCGCTCGCATACCTCTGCTGCAAGCCGAAAGTTACCCCAAACCTCAGACAGCACCAAATGGAAAACAATTGGAATCTGACCCCAATTACCTATTGGAATCTGACCCCAATTACCTGCCTGCGCTTGCATGGGGATGACGTGTGGCGCTTTGCCACCGATGTGGGCGTGCCGTTCACCAACAACATGGCCGAGCAGGCCGTGCGCATGCCCAAGGTCAAGCAAAAAATCTCAGGCTGCTTTCGAACCGAGGAGGGCGCGGATTTCTACTACACCATCCGCTCTTACTTGGCAACCCTGCACAAGCAGGCGGAAAACCTGTTCGAGGCCCTGCTTCAAACCTTCAAAACCACCCCGCCCGTGCCCGCCTTTGGGTAGGGGGTGAGTAGTTACTGTTATCTTTCGTATCGCCTCTATGTTAAAAATGGTCCTTGGTTGATCTTTCGGCATGGAGTGCATCGTTTAGTGGCACTCATAGAGTGAAACATTTACCAAACAACTTACTGCGACCCACTAACTAGTGTTTTTATGATGAAATTAGACATACCCATTGCTATTTTTAAAGTATTTTTTTTAGTTTCTTTTTTATATGGCTGCTCCCCGCCTGCGGAAAAGGTTAGTCCGGAGCAAGCAGCCGCTAACAAGAGATATCAGAGCTGTCTTCATAGTATGTTTATGAAAGATGCCACCTTCGCGCAGGCTGGTGCAGCCTGTGATGGGCCAAAACCATAAATCTATGGTGTTTTACTGTCCGTTTTTGCATTAGATTGAGCCACACTATTTTCACGCTCATCTAATATGTTTATGGCCTCGCGATCAATCTGACTGCTGAGCCACTGATTACTTAACTCCTCATCTTACATAATGGCAAATTTTTCCGAATTTAATTTATGGCTAGGAAAAATTTTTGGATGTTCGGAGTACGATATTAAGAAAATTTTAAAAGACCCTACTGCCTTGCATTTCTTGGTAGCATGGTCGCTGTTTGAATCAAAATGCTTTAAAGGTTTTGTAAAATCTGAAGACATCTCCAACTACGCAAATACAGTGTCTTCTACTATCGATTGGTTAGAGTTATCAGATACCGTTAATTATTTTCACGAGCGATATCAAGATACCACATTTCTTGAAAATTTATTGCATCAACAGAAATGTCAGAATTTGACGGAAATTCTAAAAAAACCATTTGATGATTTAAATCGTAAAGAGGGAGTATTTCTCCTTGTGTTTGTCATATACCGCTATCGCAACAATATATTTCACGGGAATAAGGGCGTGCAGTCGTGGGTAGTATACAGCGAACAAATTCAACACTGTACGCACGCAATGCAGGTTATGGTATCTCACGTTGAGGCCTTAAAACAAACGATAAACATAGCATCAGCTTGAAGTTTGCGGCGAGTAATTGGGGTCAGATTCCAATTAAATCTCATGCGTTCCAGCGCCAGCGTTCGCCGCGCGTTCATGAGTGTGCCCGCCCAGCGCTGCCAGAACTGCGCTTTATCCAACATACCTGCCAGCAAACCATCGGCGCCCTGAAGGGCGCGCAGCAGGCAAGCCAAAAACCACCTTAGCCGTGGCGTCACGTCCAGCGTGCTACGCTGTGTCTCCCCCGGTTGGTCGCAATACTGTTTGCGTCAGTGCTGTATCTGGGCGCTGACGCTGTAGAAGCGCTCGGCTGTGCCCTCAAATGCGGGCCAGAACTTGAAACTGTCCGCTAGGATCTTCTCATGCACCCCGCCATCGCCCAACACCGTATCGGCATCGCCACCATTTGCCAGCGCTTTCATGTAAGCCGTTTGGAAGTTTTTGGCTCGGCAGCGCGGGCTGATGACTTTAACCCCGCCACCAGCGATGTGGATTTTTTGATTGAATTTGCCGAAGGCGCTGCACCGGGATTGCATGACTTTTTTGGTGCCAAGACGGCACTGGAAAATTTGCTGGGTCGCGCAGTCGATTTGATTGAACTGGGCGCTGTGCGCAACCCCTATGTGCTGGCCAGCATCAACCGCAGCCGCGAGGCGGTGTATGCAGCGTGATCCGCGCGCGTTTCTGTGGGATGTGCGCGAATCGGCCCTTGCCATTCAGGGCTTCATTGCAGGAATGAACGCTGACGCCTACGCAGCCAGTGATTTGGTGCAAGCGGGTGTTGAGCGCAAGTTTGAAATCATTGGCGAGGCATTGAACCAGCTGGCCAAGCTGGATGCACCGCTTGCGGCGCGCGTACCCGAGTTGCCTCAAATCGTGGCGTTTCGCAACCAGTTGATCCACGGCTACGCCACCATCAAAGCCCGCACCGTTTGGAATGTGGCGCAAAGCTCGTTGCCCGCGCTGCTGGTTTGTGTGAGCGGATTGTTGGAGGAGTTGGGCGGTGGCTAGCCACTGCGGCTGGCTGAGTACTGGTAATCGGCGTCAAATTCTAATTAGGTAACTGGGGTCAGATTCTAATGAAATTTCTCGGACAGCTTTTCGATGTGTCACTGAATCAGGTGTTCCATGGTGAAAGCTCCTGATGTACGGTGCGGCAGCGGTGCGTCTAGGCCCAAGTCAAGCGGCCGCAGAAAAGGTACCACAGACCCAGGCAGCCGGTTGACGGGCGTTGACGATGAGGAAATTTGCAAAACAATTGGAATCTGACCCCAATTACCTTTAAACCATCGCATATTTGACGCCAATGGTAACTACGTTGGAAGGAGATAACTGTGAAAAATTATTTACCTAGTAGGTCTGATGTGATTTTAAAGATTGAAGCTATGAGATGTGCTGAGGAGACGCGAGCGAAGGTGGCGGCTTGGGCAATGGCCATCATTGATGATGATACTGTTGACGTTACTGATGCTCATGTATGGAGGGTACTAAAAAATCCCGGTGCTGCTGATTTGGTTGGCGCTGATAAACCTTACCTTTTTGCAGACGAAGATTTTGCGGATTGGAAGGCTGATCTCCAATAAATAATTTGGCGTTTTTATGCAAAACGCATGTCACACCATCGGCACCTTCCGGGTAACAGCCAAGCCAGTCCTGACAAGTGGAAGCGAGCTACTCACGGTGCTGTTGCCTGCAACTTGCGTTCAAGTTCCGGCAGAAAAAGCTGCACGGTCTCCCACACCAGATCAAGGTTGGTCTCGAAATAGCCGTGGACCATTCTGTTGCGCATGCCCTTCATCTGATTCCAAGGAATATCTGATCGTTGCAAAGCAAAGCCGCTGTGTTCATCCAGAATTTGTGCCGCTGCTTCCCCAATGACAAGAATCTTCAGAATCACGGCATCCTGGGTCTTTCGGTCCTGCATGAACGCTTCTTTGTTGAAGCCTTCGACGTAGCTGTGCACTTGCCTAGTCGCGTCCAGAATATGTTCCACATAGTCGTCGTGCCGAAGTTGCCTCTGCTTGGCGTTCATACCGGCATAGCCTCTTTGAGAACTTGGGCCCTGAATTTCTTTGGCAAGTCGCCAGGTGTTAGCACGTCCACGGAAATACCCAGGGCTTCTTCCAGCTCGATTTGAAGGGCGCCCAAGTCCAATAAGGTGGCGCCGGGCAATGGATCTACCAGCAAGTCAAGATCACTGGTTTCGGTGTCGTCGCCGCGCAAGACCGATCCAAAGACCCGCAGGTTTACTGTCCGATGCATTAGGGCAACGCCTCGGATGAAGTCCCGATTGAGTCGAAGCACCTCGGAGGGCCTGCGCTGCATGAAATGCTCCTGAGAGACGTTGGATGGGTTGGTGGTCATGGTACCAAATCGGTGGCCGACGTGGCCCCTCTCAGTCATTTCACTCAAACCATTTCGCGAGCTTTGTGAGTAACTGGGGTCAGATTCCAATTAAGTCTCACGTGGTCCCACGTGAAGCGGCTCAGCTCGTCCCAGTTGTGCGGGATCACCACCAGCTCGTCAGCGTCGGTCACGCAGCTGTTGTCCCACAGCGGCAACGCGGGCGGCGTGGCGACCGGTGCGCTCGCAAGAGGAAGTCGCGGTCTGCCTGCCCGCCCAGTCACCACTTGAACGCCATAAGCGTAGCCGGATACGCGGTGTTTATGCGGGCCATGGCCCCGTTGACAGCGACGATCGCGGCAGAGAATCCCGGCGAGTCCGGCAGCATGTTGGCCGGTGGGCTTGCATCACCCAAAAGTCTTCGTTGCCGTCGTCCAGCTTGATGGAGCGCGGGTCGTCGCCGGTTTGCCCCTGGCGGGTGATGTCCACCTCAAAGCCGTCTTGGTTCACGGCGGTGAATTTCTGGCTCTGGCGCATGCGAAAGGTGGAACTACTTCAGTAGACGGATAGAATGACCTCATGTAGTCACAAGGAGATCCGCTGTGGAAATCGTTCAAATTCGCGAAGCCAAGGCCAGTTTTTCTGCGCTTGTTGCCGCCGCAGAAAAGGGTCGCCCTACGCTCGTGAGCCGCCATGGCCAGCCCTGCGCCATGATCGTTCCGGTGGCCGATGGTGCGCGCCTCTACCCCATGGAAATGCCCAACCTGGCCAACTATTTGCTGTCTTTGCCCGAGCCGTTGCAGACCGAGCGCGACACCACGCCGCTGCGGGGCATGGATTTTGTTTAACGGCTATCTGTTGGACACCAGCGTGATCTCGATGTTGGCACCAGGGCGCGAGGCTTTCGTGCCTGCGCGACTGGCTGGCTGGTTGCAAGCGCATCACCAAGCTCTTTTTTTGCCTTGCATTGCCGTGGCAGAAATGGCACAGGGCATCGGCAAACTGCGTCGCACAGGTGGTGCAGAGCGGGCCGACCGACTGGACCGTTGGCTCGATGGTTTGCTGAACGTCTATGGCGATCGCATCTTGGCGCTGGATGCGCCTGCCGCCCGATTGGCAGGGCAAATATCGGATACCGCCATGGCGAAAGGCTGTCACCCTGGCTTTGCCGATGTAGCCATTGCGGCGCTGGCCCAACACGCCAATCTGCTGTTGTTAACCCGCAATCTGAAGCACTTCGAGCCGCTGGGCGTGGCCTGCATCGACCCCCTGATCGCTCCCCCTGAAGGCTGACCGGAACCCGCATTTTCCCTTAATAATTGGGGTCAGATTCCAATTAAAACTGTATTTGAACCAGCCATGCATGGACAAGGCCCGCACGGTGGCAAGGGTTTTGTGCACCACACAGTGAGTTCGCGCAAAACGGATAAAAGCGGCTAAACACTATTTTGAAAATATATCATGGAAATTAAGGTTAACTTTCTCGATAAACTCCGGCTTGAAGCCAAGTTCGATGATTTTACGGTGGTGGCCGACCAACCTATCCGTTACAAAGGCGATGGTTCAGCGCCTGGTCCGTTCGATTACTTCCTGGCTTCATCGGCTTTGTGTGCGGCCTATTTTTTGAAGTTGTATTGCGACACGCGCCATATTTCTACCGAAAACATCCGGTTATCTCAGAACAATATTGTTGATCCAGAAAACCGCTATCAACAGATTTTTAAGATTCAGGTTGAATTGCCGGCGGATATTTCAGACAAAGACCGCCAAGGTATTTTGCGCTCCATCGAGCGCTGTACCGTGAAAAAAGTGGTGCAGGCGGGACCTGAGTTTGTTATTGAAATAGTCGAAAATTTAGATACCGATGCGCAGGCCTTGCTGACGTTGAATCCAGCTTCTGATGCGAGAACCTATATTGCGGGAAAGGATTTGCCATTGGAGCAAACCATCGCCAATATGTCCGGGTTATTGGCAGACTTGGGCATCAAGATTGAAATTGCTTCGTGGCGCAACATTGTCCCGAATGTGTGGTCGCTGCATATTCGCGATGCACACTCACCCATGTGTTTTACCAATGGCAAGGGAGCGACCAAAGAAAGCGCCTTGGCGTCTGCATTGGGTGAGTACATCGAGCGCCTGAGTTGCAACCATTTCTACGCGGGTTCGTTCTGGGGCGAAGACATCGCCAACGCAGCCTTCGTCCATTACCCGAACGAGCTCTGGTTCAAACCTGGCAAAAAGGACGCGCTGCCCAAAGAAATTTTGGATAAATACTGTCTAGAAATTTACAACCCCGATGGCGAGTTGCGTGGCGAACATCTGATCGACACCAACTCCGGCAACGCACAGCGCGGTATCTGTTCACTTCCCTTTGTGCGGCAGTCGGACGGCGAAATGGTTTACTTTCCGTCCAACCTGATCGAAAACCTCTACGCCAGCAATGGCATGAGTGCTGGCAATACGCTGGTCGAAGCGCAGGTGCAATGTCTATCCGAAATTTTCGAGAGGGCGGTGAAGCGCGAAATCATTGAAGGTGAAATTGCCTTGCCCGATGTGCCGCAGGAAGTGCTGGCCAAGTATCCTGGCATTCTGGCCGGCATTCAGGGCTTGGAAGAGCAAGGCTTTCCGGTGCTGGTCAAGGATGCGTCGCTGGGTGGCGAGTACCCTGTGATGTGCGTTACCTTGATGAACCCCCGCACAGGCGGTGTGTTTGCCTCGTTCGGTGCGCACCCCAGCTTGGAGGTGGCGCTGGAACGCAGTCTGACAGAATTGCTACAGGGTCGCAGTTTTGAGGGCCTGAATGATTTGCCTGCGCCCACTTTTGTCAGCAACGCCGTGACAGAACCCAATAACTTTGTGGAGCACTTTGTTGACTCCAGCGGTGTGATGTCATGGCGGTTTTTCAGTGCCAAGGCAGATTTTGAGTTTGTTGAGTGGGATTTTTCTGGCCAAGGCAAGAACTCCAATGCCGAAGAGGCGGCAACGCTGTTCGGCATTCTCAAAGACATGGGCAAAGAGGTTTACACGGCAGTGTATGACCAGTTAGGTGCTGCGGCGTGCCGAATTTTGGTGCCGGGTTACTCTGAGGTTTATCCGGTAGAAGATTTGATCTGGGACAACACCAACAAAGCACTGCTGTTCCGTGCCGATATTTTGAATTTGCATCATCTCGACGATGCCCACCTGAAAGCACTGCTTGAGCGTTTAGAAAACAATGAGCTGGACGATCACAACGATATCGCTACCTTGATCGGCATCGAATTTGACGAGAACACGGTCTGGGGCCAGCTCACCGTGCTGGAATTGAAGCTGCTCATTCATCTCGCCTTACAGCAATTTGAGGAGACGCATGACTCGGTGGGCGCCTTCTTGCAGTACAACGACAACACGGTTGAGCGCAGGTTGTTTTATCAAGCCTTGAATGTGGTGCTGGAGGTACAGCTCGATGACGCGCTGGAACTGGACGACTACGAAGTCAACTTCCGTCGTATGTTTGGCAACCCGCGGATGGAAGCGGTGGTGGGCTCAGTGGACGGGAGCGTGCGCTTCTTCGGTTTAACGCCAACGAGTGTGAAACTGGAAGGTCTCGACAGACACCAGCGTCTGACCGACAGCTACAAGAAATTGCACATGGCGCGAGCCAAGGTGGTGGCCACACTCATCCCGTTAGGTTAGCCAGTAAAAAATTTCCACCACGGGTGGTTTAGCCTTGCTGTGCCGTGAGATGGTTCACAACTGCCCGGTCTTGGGTGTGTTATTGGCCCGTTACGGGCTGCGGCCGTCCGATTTTGCCGCGTGGAAGGCGCGAGCTGGGGTTTGCGGATCGCGGCAGCGTTCCCTATTGCTTGCGTTGAATGAACAAATTGCGTCGCGCGTCCTCGGGGTAAGCGAACGTGATTCGCCCGCCCTTCACCTTGCCCATGACCAGCATGTTCTGCGTCACCGCGTCTTTGTCGTCCAGGCTGAACGGCTTGTCATAGGTCGCCACCACGCCGTAATAAACGCGCGGAAGATTCTCCAGCGCCGCCTTCACCGCTGGCCCGGTGAACTGGCCGTTGCGGATCGTGAACAGCGCGGAGATCATCAGGTAGGTGCTGTCGTAGGCTTGGGCAGCCGCCATCGGCACACCCAGGGGCGCGTTGAATTTGCGGGCAAAGGCACTGAGGAAGGCCGCGCGCCGCTCGTTGCTGGGTTCGGCGATGAAGGTTTGCGCTGTCAGTGCGTCGTCGGCAGCCTGTTTGGCGCCGTCAATAAAAAACGGGAATGACAGCGTCCAAGCGCCCACCTGCGGCACGTCCCATTGCAGCGCTTGGCGACCAAGCGCAATCGTGGCGTTTTCTGGCCCCACGGTGTAACTGAATACGACGTTGGCACCCGCTTGGCGCGCTGCCTTGAGAGGCTCGCTCAAGTCCCTCACGCCGAGCGGGAAACGCGCCACGTAAACGGGTTTGAGGCCCCTGGCTGTCATGGCTTTTTCGACGTCTTTCAACCCGGCTTCGCCGTAGCCGGTGGCATCGGCAAAGATGGCCACGCGCGTCCAGCCGCGCTTGACCAGGTCGTCGACCACAAACGGCGCCTGGATGGCGTCGCGCGCCGAGGTGCGGAAGATGTAGCTCTCGGGGGCTGGGTACTTGGCGGTGACCGGCGTGCCTGTGGCGCAGGGCACGATCAACGGCGACTTGGCTTCCTGGAACACCTCGATCGACTTGAGTGCCACGCCCGTGTTGCAAAAGCCGATGGTGGCAATGACGCCCTCAGCCATCAGTTCCTTCGAACGAGCCAGCCCCACATCGGGCTTGCCCTCGTCGTCCTTGATCACCAGCTCCAGCGGTCGGCCCAGGTATCCGCCCACCGCGTTGATTTCGTCCACCGCAAGCTGCGCGCCGCGCAGCATCGGCACACCAAAATCGGACGACGGCCCGGTGAACGGGCCGATCATGCCAATGCGCACCGGCTTTACCGTCGGCGCGGTTTGCGCACTGGCAAGTAAGCTCCCAGCTAGGCCCAGGATGGCCAGCGAGGTGGCCACGAGGTTGTTGATGCGAGGCATATGTCTCCTTTTTTTGAATGTGGAAAAGTGTATGGATTGATGTAACTTTGTCGTTTTGTGTGGGATTTGCTGCGCACCACCGGTGCTTGGTGAGATGGGTTTGCAAATGCGCAGAGAAACGCGCCATGCAGATGGTGCAATCCACGAAATTGCGCCTTGACGTTAAAAATCACGCCACCTTGGGCGCTTCGCCTTCGATGGGCGCTGCCAGGGGTAGGTGCGGCGGCGATGGAGGCTTGTCTGACAACGTGCGGTGAACGGGGCGGGCATTCGCCGCAACACCGTGCGTCTGCGCTACACCACCAACCGCGAATGTCCAACGCCGCCACCCTTTTCCACACGGATCTGCGCTGGAATGCGCTCCTTCATGGCCTCGACGTGGCTGATGATGCCGATCATCTTGCCGCTGGCGTTGAGGGAATCCAAGGCGGTCAGCGCGATCTCCAGCGTGTCGCCGTCCAGCGAGCCAAAACCTTCGTCGAGAAAGAGCGAGTCGATGGCGGTTTTGTTACTCACCAAATCCGACAGCGCCAAGGCCAGCGCCAAGCTCACCAAGAAGCCTTCGCCGCCTGAGAGCGTGCGCGTGTCGCGGGCTGTGTCGCCTTGCCAGGCATCCACAATTTCCAGCTCCAGCTCGCCGGTGGATTTGCGGCGCAACAGGTAGCGGCCGTGCAGGCGGGCCAAGTGTTTGTTGGCGAGTTGCAGCAGGTGATCGAGCGTGAGGCCTTGGGCAAATTTGCGGAACTTGTCGCCTTTGGCCGAGCCGATGAGGCCATCGAGGCGCTGCCACAGGTCGGTCTCTGCGGTCTGGCTGCTGATCTGTTCGAAGAGCGCTTGCTGGTTGGTGCGCAGCAGAGCGTCGTTGGTCAGCAGGGCTCGGTGGGCGCCGATTCTTTCGCTGTGTGTGCCGCGTTGTTCTTTGAGTTCCGTCAGGTGGGTCTCCAGCATTTCCAGCGTCTGCGATGTTGGTGCTTGGACTTGCAACTGGGCGTGCTTGGCGGCTGCTGCTTGGTGCAGTGCGCAGGCGCGTTGTTGCGCGCTGTGCAAGGTGTCGCGCATGGCCGCAATTCGCTGGCGCTCTGGCGCGGGCAGCAGGGCCGCTTCGAACGCGGCTTGGTCGGCGAAGGGGCTGCTCTGCAATGCTGCCTGCCAATTCTGCGCGGCAGCCTCGAACGCGGCGGCTTGCCGGGCCTGTGTGTCTTGCGCCTGGCTTTGGCGGCCATCCAATGCGGCCAAGGCCTTGGCCAGTCGTTCTATGGCGTGCACGCTGGCGGCGAATGCGGCGGGGACGGCGTCGTCAGCCAGCTCAGCCGGTTCTGGCAATTCGACAACTGGGTTGCCCATGGCCGCTTGCAGCCCGGCCCAACGCTGCCTCCACAAGTCGGCCTGCGGTTGTGCGGTGTCTCGCTGCGACTGCTGGCGGGTGATGACCTGGGCCAGCAGGTGCATTTGCGCTTGGGTGTGCTGCCAGCTTTTCCATTCCGTCTCTCGGGCCAGCAGCCACGGCTTGGGGTCTGCGGGCAGGGCGTGGCCTGCCTCGTCCAACGCCGCTTGCAAACTGACTTTCAGCGATGCGGCTTCTGCCTGGGTGGCGTCGATGTCGCGCATCAGTGTGGTGTGGCGGACCTGTGCGGCTTGGGCGGCTTGGTGCAAAAGGTCGAGCTGGTGTTTGGCCATCTGCCATGCCTGGGCGCATTGGTTGGCGGCGGTCTGCGCCTGCTGCACCTTGTGTTCACCCGCCTCGGCGGTTTGCAGGTTTTTCTCGAGTTGAGCCAACTGGTTGGTGGCAGCTTGCTGCCCAGCCGCCAGGTTTTCGGCGCTTTGCCAACCGTCAGCGGTGGGTGCTGGGCTGGCGCTCACTTGGCTGATGGCAGTGGCCCATTGGCCTTGCCATTGACCGATGTGCTCGGCGTTTTTTTGCCGCTGGCTCAGGCGCTGTGCCTGTTGGGTTTTGATCACTTCCAGCGTGGCGACAACGGCATGCCCACTGGCGATCAGCGCTTCCAGCTCGGCCTGCTTTTTCTCCAGTTCGGTTTCAGTGGCCGACACATCGAGCGCTTGATACGCGTCGATGGCGGGGTGCTCGGTGGCGCCGCACAGCGGGCATGCTTCGCCTGTCTGCAGGTTTTGGCGGTGCTGGTCCAGGCTTTGGATCCGGCGTTCTTGCGCCAGCAGCTTTTGCTTGTCGGCCACTTGCTCTTTGAGTGTCTTGTGCTGTTCGCGCAGCGCCAGGCGTTGGGCTTCGTGCGTTTTGGCAGTGGCTTCTCCTGCTCCAATTTCGGTGGCCAACGCAAGCTGCTGATCGGCCAGCTCGCGGCGTTGTTGGCCCAGCTGAGCGATGTGTTTCCAAGCGGAAACCTCGCCCTGCGCGGCTTGCCATCGCTCGCGCAAGGCGGCGATGGGTTGACCACCCAAGCGTTCGGTTTGCTCCGCTTGGGCGGTTTGGAGCGCGGCGCTTGACGCGGCCTGCGCTTGCAGCGAGGCATCCATCAGCGCGCTTTGATCGGTGATATGGCCGCTGCGCTGCGCGACTTCTGCTTGCAGCGCCTGTACCGCCGCATGGTGTGCGGCAGCCCGGCTGCTGAACTGGTGGCATTGTTCAAACTGTTGCCGCCAGCCGCCCAGGCGCTCGCCAAGCAGCGCGTGCTGCGCGTTCGCGGTGCATTCATGCGCGTGGCGTTGGTGTTCTGCTTCGGTGTGGTTCAGCTGCTTCTGCGCGGTTACCGCTGTGCGGTGCGCCAAGGTGTGGGTCAGGTGGTGCTGCTGGTATTGAGCGGCTGACTCGCGATGGTGCTGCGCTTGCAACGTGGTCAGCAGGGTCGCTGTTTCGGCACACGCTGTTTGTGCCTGCTGGACCGCCGCGTGTGATGCCTGAAGAGCTTGTGCTGGCTCGCTATCGGCCAGGCGTTTCAGATCTGGCGCGGCTGTTTCCAGTGAGGCATCCGCCTCTTTTCGAGCGGTTTCAGACGCCGCCAGTTCCTGCGCACTTTGTGCCAGGTTGAGGTGCCATTGGCGATGCGACTGAGCGGTGTCGTGCGCCGTTTGCAGCTCAATCAGCTCATCGGTCCACTGGGTGATTTCGACCTGCATGGCCTCGCGCTTGTCAGCGGGCAACAGCTCTACACCCTCAGCACGCGCCTTGAGTTGGTCCAGCTGCTGCTTGTGCTCACGCGCTTGCTCAAAGACCTTGCAAGAAATCTCGCCATAGATTTCGGTGCCGGTGAGTTCTTCCAACAGCTCGGCCCGGTCGTTGGCGCTGGCGTTTAAAAAGGCGGCGAACCCCCCCTGCGCCAGCAGCATGGAGCGGGTGAAGCGGGCGAAGTCCAGCCCGGTGATCTCGGCAATGCGTTTGAGCTTGTCGTTGCTCTGGCTGCTCAGAATGTTGCCGAGTCCGGTGGCCGGGTCGATGCTGACCAGTTCAACCTTGGGGTTTTGCAGCTCGCCACCTGGTTTGTCGCGCGCTCGGCGTTGGCTCCAAAACGCACAATACACAGCGCCTTTCACCTCGAACACCACCTCGGCCAGACAGTCGGCGGTGTGGCGCGTCATGATGTCGTTGGCCGACTTGGACACGCTCTTCAGCCGGGGTGTCTCGTGGTACAGCGCCAGACAGATTGCATCAAGCAGCGTGGATTTGCCCGCACCCGTGGGGCCGGTGATGGCAAACAAACTGTTCTCGGTAAACGGCGGCTGGGTGAAGTCGATGGCCCACTCGCCCTTGAGCGAATTGAGGTTCTTCAGGCGCAGCTTGAGAATTTTCATTCGGTGGCTCCCGTGAGGCTGGCGACCACCGCGCTGTAGCGCTGGCTCAAGGCCTTTTGCAGCTCGGGTGCCAGATCTTCAGAGGCCAGGCGCCGTGCAAATACCTCGTCAGGGCTCAGCTCGTCCAGCGTGGTGGTGAGCTCGCCCGCCAGCGTGGCAGCCGAATTTGCCCGCTGGCGGCGCACGCGCAACACCTCCACCGGCAGGCCTTGTGTCATGGCGCCGATGCGTTCGGGCAAGTCCGAGAGGTAGTCGTCTTCGGCCACGGTCACTTCCAGCCACACAGGCTTCAGAGCTGTGCCTTCAAACGCTGCGGCAGTGATGGCGCCAGCCAAGGTCGCCAAGTTGCCGCTGCAAGAAATCAAGGCCTGAAACCGGGGGACGGGGAGGGCGGTGACAGCCGCCAAACCAAGCTCATTCAGATCGACCAGCAGCATTTCTTTTTGTTGCCGGGCTTCGTCAAAACCCAGGGGAATGGGCGAGCCGCAATAGCGGATGTGGTCCAGCCCACCCACCTTTTGCGGTTTGTGGATGTGACCGAGCGCGATGTAGTCGACCGGCGGAAACGCAGCGGTGGGGAAGGCCTCCAGCGAGCCCACATAAATCTCGCGCACCGATTCGTTGCTGC
>Ga0335395_10000392_pt1 | contig 27931 bp, 20 predicted proteins | sample MAT02_FD_205744 | JGI IMG/M metagenome (GOLD analysis project Ga0335395, IMG submission 205744) | Freshwater microbial communities from Lake Fryxell liftoff mats and glacier meltwater in Antarctica - MAT-02 (spades assembly) (version 2) ... | reverse complement strand
CAGCGAGACGTTGTCGCGCCGCTCGGGGCCGTAGTCCGTATTGCGATGGCGGGCGTAGTGCTGGCCGGCGCGCGGTACGAAAGCCTGCAGGCGCTGCACGGCGGCGGCGCGGTTGGCAGGGAATAGACGCAGCGGGGTAGCCGCTTGGTTCTCAGAAAGCTCAATCATGCGAGAAGAGAAACACGCGCAGCGAGGCGAAACCGTGCAGGCTGCCGAAGCAGCAGATTGTCGGCTGAGAGCCTGCAAGAACTCGAACGCCGCAGTGCGCGTTCAGCACGGGTGTCTCTGGCAAATCGCGGTTTGCGCATCAAGCGGGTTGGATGGGCTCGATGACTGCAGATTTTGCGCGCCGCGCTGTCGCCAGGGGCGTCGGCGCGACAGCTGCAGCGGGCGGGCGGTTGCTTTTCCAGGCTCTCAGCGACTGTCTGATTCCACTCTGTCGCGACCGGCATGCTTGGCGGCGAACAGCGCGTGGTCGGCGCGCGCCAGCAGCAGCGGCAGCGGGGTCTCGGCGGAGTCGACGCAGAGCCCGATGCTGACGCCGGTTGCCTGCGGCGCGCCGTGGCTGCGAAACGCCTCGATGGCGCCTTGTCGCAGGGCTTCAGCCAGTTCATCGGCGTGCGGCTCGGTGCCCAGCGCCAGCAGCACCACGAATTCATCGCCGCCCAGCCGCGCCACCACGTCAGCCTCTCCCAGCCGCTGGCGCAGGCTGTCGGCAAAGAATTTCAGCAGCCGGTCGCCGGCCTCGTGGCCCTCGCTGTCGTTGACCTGCTTGAAGTGGTCGATGTCGAGCATCAGCAGCCCGACCGGCACCTCAAGGCGCCGGGCCTGGGCCAGCAGCAGCTCGGCCTGCTCTGCGAAACCGCGCCGGTTGAGCAGCCCGGTCAAGGCATCGTGGCTGGCTTCATGCTGCAGCCGTTCGATGACGCGGTGGGCGTGAGTGACTTCGCGCTGGGTGCCGACGAAGTGGGTGAGTTCGCCGTCGACATGTCGCACCGGCGCGATCTGGATCTCGACCCAGTAGGGCTGCCCGCTCCGATTGAAGTTGAGCAGCTCGCGACGCACCGGCTGGCCGGCTTCGAGCGCGCGGCGGATTTCGGCGCAGACCGTTCGGTCGGTCTCGCGGCCCTGCAGAAACGAAGGCGAGCGCCCCAGCAGCGTGTGGACCGGATAGCCGGACAGCGCCTCGAAGGCGGGGTTTGCGTACTGGATGTGGGGCCCGCCTGCGCCCAGTTCGGCGTCGGTCACAAGCACTGCGTCCTCGCTGTTCTCGACCAGGTCGCGGAAGCTGAAGCCGAGCGGCGCGCGCGCATCGACGAGGTTCATCATCGCGTAGCGCTGGCCCTGCACGCTGCGCGCATAGGCGCTGATCAGCAGCCAGCGGGGCGCACAGGATGCACTGTCAGCGACGCCGACCACTCGCCCGGGCAGCCGCTTCGCACCCTGCAGAATCTGCAGAGGCGGCCACTGCTGCGGCGGCAGCGCGCCGCCCAGCACGTCCAGCAGCTGCTTGGGCGGACGCCGGGCGGTGCTGGCCAGCAGCTGCGCACGCGTGGCGTCCAGCAGCCGCAGCGCGGCTGGATTGGCGTATACAAAGCGCCCGTCGGGGCCGTAGATCAGCACGCCCTCGAACAGATCGTCCAGCAGTTCCAGCGCGGCAAACGGCGGCGCTGTTTGTGGATCGATGGAACCTTTGTCGCTCATGACGCCCCCTGCAGACGCGTGAGTCGGTAGCGCACCATCATGCGCGCGCCGCGGCGGCGGATGCGAGCGCGCCGTGCGCCGTGAACTGCGCACCGCGCAGGGCGGCTTTTCCACCTGCTGCAGCGTCGACAGCGCCGCCTCTCCCCTGAGCGGCTGCGCCGCGCGTCACGCGGTCGCTGCCCCGGTGCCGACGGAAGGCCCAAGCCTGCAGATCGCCGAGCCGCGGGTGCTGGCGCTTGATCCGCAGCGCGCGCTGCAGGAGGCCGCGCGCTGCGGCGGCTGGCGACCGCAGATCTTCGAGTTCGGCGCCGCGACGCGGGTGCATTTTCGCAGCGCCGGGCAGCGGCACAGCGCGTGGCGGCGGCAGTGCGCGGCCATCCGCCCGCTGCCGCCGTTCGGGTTCGGGTTCGGGCGCCGCTTCGAGTCGCGCTGAGCGCTGGTGCGGCAGTGCAGCACGTAGCCGGCTGCACTTGACCTGCGTCAGTGCCGGGACGGCGGGCGAAGCCGAGCATTCCGCCCCGAAACCTGCCGTTCTAGCTGCCCTTGGAGGCTGTCGTGACTACCGAAAAGAAACTCTGGCTTGGCTTGATCGCCCTGCTGGCAGTCTCGTTCTCGGCGCTGCTCTGGGTCGGAGGAGAAATCCACCGCCAGATGCCGCCGATCCCCGAGACCGTTCAAACCGCCACCGGCGAGGTGATTTACACCCGGGCCGATATCGAAATCGGCCGTCAGGTCTGGCAGTCGATCGGCGGCCACCCGCTCGGTTCAATCTGGGGCCACGGCAGCTACGTGGCGCCCGACTGGACCGCCGACTGGCTGCATCGCGAAGCCGTGGCCTGGCTGGAGATCGACGCGCGCGCGTCGTTCGATCTGCCCTACGCAGAGCTGCCGGCCGACCAGCAGGCGGCGCTGCAGTCGCGGCTGCAGTCGCGCATCCGCCCGAACACCTACAGCGCCGAAGACCGCAGCGTGACCGTCGCGCCCGAACGCGCCGCCGCCATGCGCACGGTGGCAGAGCACTCCACCACGCTGTTCGGCGACGACCCGCAGATGCTCGGCCTGCGCCGCGCCTATGCGACGAAGAACGGCAGCGTCACCGACGCCGCGCACCGCCAGGCCATGACCGCGTTTTTCGGGTGGACCGCGTGGTCGGCGGTGACCGAGCGGCCCGGCCAGCAGATCAGCTTCACCGCGAACTGGCCCCACGAGCCGCGGGTCGGCAACACGCCGGCATCGGCCTGATGCTGCTCTGCCTGCACGGCATCAAGCCGCTGGTCGAGTGAAACGAGGGCCTGCTGAAAACCGCGTTCTGGTCGCTCAATGTCGGCCTGGTGGCGATGGCCCTGTTCACCCTGCTGCCGATCGGCATCATCCAGCTCAGCGCCGCGCTCGAACGCGGCGACTGGTATGCGCATTCGGCTGATCTGATGCAGCAGCCGATCATCCAGATGCTGGTGTGGATGCGAGTGCCCGGCGACACCGTTTTGAGCGTCGGCGCGCTGGCGCTCGCCTGGTTCGTGCTGCGGCTGTGGATCGAATCGAAGCAGGCGCTGTGGCCGCTGCCGGAAGCGGTGGTCGAGGCCTCCGTCTGAGGCAGTCAGGCACAGCGGAATATGAAAGAGGGCGCATCAATGCGCCCTCTTTTTTTGCTTCGCACATTGGCTGTACAGGGCGGGTTCGCGCTCGCGGTCTGCTCACTGCTGCGGCGTTCGCGGTCCGGCTGCAGCTTCGGTGAGTCACGGATCTCCAATCACCGCTACATCTCGTGCTGCGCCATCGATTCGCTGCTGAAGCCCGAGCTGCCGCCGGCCACGGTCACGACGGCCTGCTGCGGCGGGCCGGCCAGGCGCTGATAGGCGATGCGGGCGCTGCCGCCGTTGCAGCTGCCGACAATCCGCGCGTCGCCTTCCTGGCCCGGTTCGACCACCTGCAGCAGGTAGTGCGGCACGCCTTTGGCGTCGATTTTGGCGGCGATCTCGCCGCGCAGTTCATCGCAGTCCTTGCGCGCGGTCGGCGCATCGGCGTGGGCGGTCTGGCTGGCAGCCGCTAGGCAGACCAGGGCGGGGCAAATCAGGGCGAGGCAGATCGAGCGCTTCATGGCGGTGTCCGGGGCGTGCGACGCGGGGTGCGTCGAGACACAGCTTCGTGCTGGCAGCGGGCGGCTTCAGGCACGACTAGTGGCGGAATTCGGGCGAGTCGGGCGCGACTGCGGATGAGCCGTCGACGGCTGCGCCAGCGCGCTGCAGATCCGGCCTCCGCTGCAGGCGGGCGGGCGAGTTCGACGATTGCTGACTCGGCGCAAACTGACACCGCGCAAATGACCGGCATCAGGGCCGGCGTCGCGGCGATCGCCAACACTGCGCGTAGGAGCACCTCGAACACGCCCGTCGAACTCGCCCGCCCGCTGTCGGCGGCCCCGCATCGCCTGCCGTTCTTCGTCGGCGCGGCCACTGCGCTGGCCGCCTGGCTGTGGCTGCTCGATCTGCCGCTGCTGGCGCTGGCGCTGCTGACCCTGTGGAAGCGGTGGCCGCGCGGGCCGATGCCGGCTCTGCTGCGGGTGCTGTTTCTGGGCTACGCCTGGCTGCCGATCGCGCTTGCTCTGTACGCAGGGCAGAGCCTGTGGATGTTCGCCATGGGCGAATTCGCGCTGGGCCGCGGCCCGGTGCACGCGCTGTCGATCGGCCTGTTCGGCAGCCTGCTGGTGGCAATGGTGACGCGGGTGACGCAGGGCCACTCGGGTCGGCCGCTGGTGCTCGGTCGCGCCGCCCTGTTCGCTTTCGTGGGCATGCAGATCGTCGCGGTGCTGCGGGTGGTTGGCGAACGGGTGCCCTCGCCGATGGACGGGTACCGCGCTGCGGCGCTCGGCTGGCTGCTGGTATTCCTGCCCTGGGTGCTGCGATCGCTGTGGATCTATCTGCGTCTGCGAGCGGATGGAAAGCCGGGATGAAGGCGACAGCCGCAGCGCTCCGCATGCCCTGAATCCCCAATCCCTAATCCCTAATCCCCAATACAAAATCCCCACCGCCAAACGATCGAGCTCTATCCCCAAATCAAAGCCGCCCACATCGCCCTGGTGCTCGCCAGCGGCGGCCTGTTAGCCGCGCGCGGCCTGCTGCTACTGCTCGGCCAGCGCTGGGCGATGGCGGCGCCGCTGCGCTACCTGAGCTACAGCATCGACACGGCGCTGCTGACCGCCGCGCTGATGCTGCTGGTAATTCTGAAGCTGAACGCTTTCACCACCGGCTGGCTGCTGACCAAGCGGGTGCTGCTGACGCTCTACATCGCGCTCGGCACCTTCGCGCTCAAGCGCGGCCGCAGCCCGCGCGTGCGCTGGCTGAGCTACTGCGCGGCGCTGGCGGTGTTCGGGTTCATGTACACGGTGGCGCGCGCACACCAGCCGCTGGGCCTGCTCGCGCCCTGGCTGCAGTAGGCAGGCGCAGTGCCGCGCGCTCCGCAGCAAAACCCAAGGGCATCGGTGCATCGGCTGGGCTACCGGCTTACGGCAGGGCGCAGTAGGCTTCAGCCTCCCTGTGCCGGAGTGCGACTGCATGCCACGACTTCGCCTTCCTCGCTGGCCCTGGCTGGTCGCCGCCGGCCTGCTGCTGCTCGTGGCGACGCGTGTGCCCGGGTGGTTGGCCGGGCCGGTGGTCGATGTCTATGAGGTGCAGGAGGGCCCGCTGCTGGCCAATGTGGTGGCCACCGGGCGGGTGGAAACACCCTCAAGGGTGACCGTTGGCAGCGAGATCAGCGGCGTCCTGCTGGAGCGGCGGGTGGCCGAGGGTGATCAGGTCAGGCCGGGGCAGCTGATTGCCCTGCTGCGCGCAGACGAGCTGGCCGCGCGGCTGGCTGAAGCCGAGGCGCAGCTGGCCCAGCTTGAGCAGCGCCAGCGTCCCGAAAGCGCGGCCAGCCTGCGTGAGGCGACGGCCCGCGCGGCGCAGGCGAGGCGCGAATCCGCTCGCCTGCAGACGCTGGTGGCGCGCGGCCTGGTCGCGCGCGAGCTGGCCGAGCAGGCGACCGAGACGCTGGCGATTGCCGAGGCGCAGGCCGCGCGCGCGTCGATCGTTGCCGGTGCGCTGGCGCAGGGTGGCGTCGAAGAGGCGCTGCTGCGGCAACGGATCGAAACGGCGCGCGCGCAGTTCGAGCGCAGCGAGATCCACAGCCTGGTGGCGGGTACCGTGCTGCGGCGGCTGGCCGAGCCCGGTGACGTGCTGCAGCCCGGCCGCGGCATCGTCGAGATCGCGGTCCGCGGCCCGATCGAGATCGTCGCCCAGATCGACGAGCGCAACCTCGATCGGCTGCGCCTGGGCCAGCCGGCGCTGATCTCGGCCGATGCCTTCCCGGCGCAGCGCGTGCCGGCCGAAGTGAGCTTCGTGGCGCCGTCGATCGATGTCCAAACCGGCACCGTCGAGGTGCGGGTGCGGGTGCCCGAGCCGCCGGACACGCTGCGCCAGGACATGACCGTATCGGTGGACATCGAAGTGGGCCGGCGCGAGCGCGCGCTGAGCCTGCCGCTGGACGCCATCAACACCACCGCGGCGGGCCGGGGCGAAGTGCTGCGGCTGGCCCAGGGTGAAGTCGAACGGGTATCGGTCGAGCTTGGGCTGCGCGGCCTGGATCGGGTCGAAGTGACCGCCGGCCTGAGCGCGGGCGACCGCGTGCTGCCGGCAAACACCGCCTATGTCGAAGGCCAGCGCCTGCGCGTGGGCGAGGTCCGCTGAGGCCATGTTCAAGGCCTGGGCCAACACGCTGTGGTTCGAGTGGATGCTGGCGCTGCGGCTGCTGCTCGACGGCCGCGCGCAAAGCCTGCTGATCATCAGCGGCATCGCCGTCGGGGTCGCGGTCATCGTGTTTCTGACCGCGCTGATCGGCGGCCTGCAGCAGCAGATCATCGACCGCACGCTGGGCACCCAGGCGCACGTGCGGGTGCGCGCTTCGGAAGATGTAGCGCGGCCGCTGCGCGAAGCCTTCGACGGCGTGCTGGTGTCGCAGGTCGACCAGCGCGCCCAGCGCCTGCGCGCGCTCGACCAGTGGCAGCGCATCGACGCCGCCCTGGCCAATGAGCCGGACGTCACCGCGATCTCGCCGCTGGTGTCCGGCCCGGCGCTGGCGCGGCGCGGCGCGGCCAGCCGCGCGGTGGTGATCCTCGGCATCGAGCCCGAGCGCTACACCCGCATCGTGCCGGTGCCGGAATCGGTGCAGGAGGGTCGTTTTCGGATCGTCGGCAACGACATCGCGATCGGTCGCCAGCTGGCGATCGAGCTCGGCGCGCGCCTCGGCGATCGGCTGCGTCTGGACGCCGGCGAAGGCCGCGCCGATGTGTTCACTATCGTTGCGATCTTCGAGCTCGGCGTGCGCGACATCGACGCCCGCTTCGTCTACACCGCGCTGAAGCCCGCGCAGGCGCTGCTGGGCCTGCCCGGCGGCATCACCAGCCTGGATCTGCGGGTCAGCGAAATCTTCGAGGCCGAAGCGGTGGCCCAGCGGCTGTCGGCGCGGCTGGGGGTGAACGCCGAAAGCTGGATGAGCCTCAACCGCAACGTGCTCGATGCGCTGGCCGCGCAGGGTTTGTCGTCCAACCTGATCAAATTCTTCGTCGGCCTGTCGGCGGCCTTCGGCATCGCCAGCGTGCTGGCGGTGAGCGTGGTCCAGCGCGCGCGCGAGATCGGCATCCTGCGCGCGATGGGCAGCGGCCGCGGCCAGGTGCTGCGGGTGTTCCTGATCCAGGGCGCACTGGTCGGCCTGCTGGGCTCGGCGCTGGGGGCGCTTGGCGGCGCCGGCCTGATCGGCCTGTGGGCGGCGGCCGGCCTGGCGCGTTCGGGCCGCGGCTCGTTTGAGCTTGCGGTGACGCCGGGAATGTTCCTGGCGGCCACCGCCCTGGCGACCGTGGTCGGCATGCTGGCAGCGGTGGCGCCCGCGCGCCGCGCCGCGCGCCTTGATCCGGTGGAGGCCATGCGCCGTGGATAAGCAAGGGCCTGTGGATACGCAAGCCGCTGCAGACAAGTCAGCCGCCGTGGATAAACACGCCGCCATGGATAAACACGCCGCCATGGATAAGCAATCCGCCGCGGGTAAGCACGCCGCTGTGGATGAGCACGCGCCGGTGCTCGAACTGCGCGGGCTGAAGAAAAGCTACGGCATCGGCACCCCCGGCGAGATCGAGGTGCTGCACGGCGTCGACCTGTCGATCGGCCGCGGCGAGTTCGTCGCCCTGATCGGCCCCTCCGGCTCGGGCAAGAGCACCCTGCTGAATCTGCTGGGCCTGCTGGATTCCCCCACCGAGGGCGAGCTCAGCCTGGTCGGTGAACAGACCCAGCGGCTCAACGACGCCGCGCTGACCCGGCTGCGCGCCAGCCAAATCGGCTTCGTGTTTCAGTTCCACTACCTGCTGACCGCGTTCACCGCGCTTGAGAACGTGCTGATGCCGCTGATGGCCCAGCACGGTCGCCCGAGCGCCGAACAGCGCGCTCTGGCGATGAGTCTGCTGCAGGCGGTCGGCCTCGGCGACTTGGCCGAGCGCCGGCCGGATCAGCTCTCCGGCGGCCAGCAGCAGCGGGTGGCGATTGTCCGCGCGCTGGTCAACGAGCCGGCGCTGCTGCTCGCCGACGAACCCACCGGCAACCTCGATACCCAGACCGCCGACGACGTGTTCGCGCTGCTGCGCAGGCTGCACGCCGAGCGCAGCTTCGCGGTGCTGGTGGTGACCCACGATGCGCGGCTCGCAGCGCGCTGCGACCGCGTGATTCGGCTGGTCGACGGACGCATCGTCGAGGACGTGCGAAAGCCGAAGGACTGAGCGGCGCGGCGGCCTGCAGTGCGCTCCGAGATGCCTAGAAATTGACGCTCACGCTGGCGCTCAGGCTGCGCCCGGGCTGGGTTTAGTAGCGGGTGTGCTCGTGCTCGAAGCCCGCCAGCAGGGCGTGCTCGATCGCGCCGGTGCTGAAGCCGCGCTGGCCGAGCAGATCAGAGCCGTAACATCGAGAACATCTTCTCGGTGACCCTGCGCGACTCCGGCGAAATTGCGCTGATCGATGGCGACAACTACGAAATCATCAGCATCATCAGGACCGGCTATGCGGTGCACATTTCGCGCATCGGCCACTCGATGCGCTACATCTACACCCTCGGCCGCGACGGCAAGATCGACCTGATCGACCTCTGGATAGCCAAGCCCGACCGCGTCGCCGGGATCAAGATCGGTCTCGAGGCGCGCTCGGTCGAGAGCCGCAAGTTCCCCGGTTTTGAAGACAAGCTGGCGATTGCCGGCGCCTGCTGGCCGCCGCAGTTCGTGATCATGGACGGGCCGACCCTTGAGCCGCTGAAAATCGTCTCCACCCGCGGCATGACGGTTGATACGCAGGAATACCACCCCGAGCCGCGCGTGGCCGCCATCGTCGGCAGCCATCAGCACCCGGAGTTCATCGTCAACGTCAAGAAGACCGGGCGCATCCTGCGGGTCGACTACAGCGATATCGAATCACTGAAGATCACCACGCTGGACGCCGCGCGCTTCCTGCACGACGGCGGCTGGGACGTGACCAAGCGCTACGTCCTCACCGCGGCCAACCAGAGCGACAAGATCGCGGTGGTCGACTCCAAAGAACAGCGCATGGTCGGCCTGATCGACGTCGAAAAGATCCCGCACCCGGGCCGCGGCGCCAACTTCGTTCACCCGCAGTACGGCCCGGTCTGGGGCACCTCGGCGCTCGGCAACGAGAAGGTCACGCTGATCGGTACCGATCCGGAAGGCCACCCCGACCAGGCCTGGAAGGTCGTCGACGTGCTCACCGGCCAGGGCGGCGGCTCGCTGTTTATCAAGACCCATCCGAACTCCCGCAACCTGTGGGTCGACACGCCGCTGAACCCGGTCGAGGGCGTCGCTCAGAGCATCGCCGTATTCAGCCTGGACCCGCTTGACGGCGGGTTCGAGGTGCTGCCCATCGCCGAATGGGCCAACCTGGGCGAAGGCCCCAAGCGTGTGGTGCAGCCGGAGTACAACAAGGACGGCACCGAGGTGTGGTTCTCGGTGTGGAACGGCAAGGACCAGCGCAGCGCCATCGTGGTGGTGGACGACAAGACCCGCACGCTGAAGGCGGTCATCGATGACCCGCGCCTGATCACCCCGACCGGCAAGTTCAACGTCTACAACACCGCGCAGGACGTTTACTGATCGTGCCTGCTACGACCGCGTAAACCACAAGGCCCGGGAGCGATCCCGGGCCTTGTGCGTTGGCCGACGCAAAGGCCGGCGCGCGCTGCCTATCGGGGCGACTGTGAATCATGCAGCCGCCCGCCTCGTTTCACCCTTGGCGCTGATTATTTGGCTATTCTCCGACCGCTTCAGGCGTATGCGCACCCATTCAATTTCAAACAGGCTGGCTCCGACATGCCCATTGCTTTTCGACTTTTTTGCACTCTTGCGCTCGCGACTCTTCTTCCAGTTTCTCCGGCCCTGGCACAGTCCCGGCTGGTGGATGAGGTCCTGCTGAAACCCTCCACGGTCCACAGCGTCGCCGAGTTGCCCGACGGCGGTTTCGTGATCGCCAGCGATACCACCCACCTCGGCAGCACGCCGGTCGGCAGCAGCCTGCTGCGCTTCGATGCCGACCTGGTGCCACAGCTGAACTGGGGCCCGGCCATCGATGACGCGCGGGGTTTGGCCTTCGACAGCGCTGCGCAGCGGCTCTATGTCGGCGGCAGCTTTGACAGCGTTGGGACGACAGCGCGCCCGCGGCTGGCAAGGCTCGGGCTCGACGGTCAGTTGGACGACTGGGCCGCGGTTGCGCAGGACGGCCAGCAGACAGCGCGTGGGGCTTTTGAGCAGCTGGCGGTCTTGCCCGGCGGCGACCTGCTCGCAGTCCATCGCCCTGACTCTCGCGAGCGGCGCGAGCTTCTGCGGGTTAGCGCGGTCTCCGGGCGCTACTCGGTAATTCATCGGCTCGACGGCGCGGTGTTCGACCTGCAGCTTCTGGGCGATGGCAGCGTGCTGGTCGGCGGCGCATTCGAGTTCGTTAACGCCAGCCTGCGCCGCGGTCTCATCAAGCTCACGGCCGGCACGCTGGCGGTGGACACAGCATTCGCAGCGCGGCCGACGTTCCCGGGCCGCTGGTCCTGGTATCAGGTCACGGACATCGCTCTGGATTCCGCGGGTGTCGTTCATGTCACCGGCGGGGTCATTGTGTACCGCCTGAGGGCCGACGGCAGCAGCGAGAGCTCGCTCTCGACGGACTTTGGCGGTGATGGTAGAGCCATCGAGCAGATTGCTTTCGATGCGCAGGATCGGCTGCATGTGCTGTCGGGCTGGTCGTTTTCGCCAGGCGTCGCTCTTCCTGCGACTAACAGCGGCCTGCTGCGCTTAACGACTCTTTCCGGCGCGGGTGACCCGACGTTCGAACCCCCTGCAATCATTGGCCGCGGCGCCCGCCTGAGGCTGCAGGGCGAGCGTTTGATGCTGCTGGGGTCAGTACGATCCAGAGAGCTCAGCGCGAGAGGTGTCGCCGTGTTGGCCGCCGCCAGCGGCGCGCCGCTGCAGGGCCCGGATTCTTTTGGAACATCACAGCAGGTGCGGCTGTACGGTGCCGTTCCTGCGCCCGAAGGCGGCGCCCTGGTGTTTGGCGAGTTCACCCATACGCCGGACGCGACACTCTGGGGCACGCTGCGCCTCAATGCGCAGGGGCAGCGGCTCGCCGGACCTTTCATGGACTTCGTTGGCACGCCCGATTCGTTTGCGTTGAGGCCAAGCGGGGAGCTGCTCTACACCAGCCAGGTCACGCCCATGCCGCGTCCGCAGGACTGGGGGGCGCAGGTTCCGGAGGCGAGCTGGCACGTCGGTCGGGTGCTTCTGGCCGACGGCTCTCGTCTGCCTGGTGACCCAGGGGCGCAGACGAACGCCAACGTGCTGAAGTCGGGCGTCGCAAGCTACGGATCTGGGATGATCGTGGCCGAGCGCGACCTGCTGCGGACCGGCAATTCAGTGCCGGAGCTGCCGTACGCGAGTACCCGCCTGCCTTACGGGACATCGCGCAAGGTTGCGGTCGGTGCGGATGGCTTGGTGCTGATCGATCGCGGCCCGCCGCCGCCGAACGCGTTTTCCGGCCTGGGCGGCATCGGATTCTGGCCGCCACCTCCTTCTCCTTCCTCGCCTGTCTACCTGCTGTATCGCTGGCTGCCCGGTCCGGCCGCTGCGGTCGGGCTTGGGCTGGCGCGCACCGCGCCACACACTGAGCTCGGCGGTTTCGACGTGGATACGGCGACCGGCTTCGTCTACGCCAGCTTTCCGGGGCAGACGAGCGCGCAGCCGGCGTGGTCGATCCGCCGCATTGATCCGCTGGGGCCGGCTGAGGGTGAAGTGCTGGGCAGCCTTGAGGGCATCTGGGCCTCGGGTGGTCTCGCGCTCGATCTCGCCGGTGCGTATTTGTACGCCGGTGGCTACGGCGCTGACGATTTCTCAGGCGACTGGCAGCCGCGCGTGTTCCGCGTGTCGACGGTGGACGGCGCGATCGATTCGGAATGGCCGTTCAGCGGAAGCGCCGCCCTCAGCCCGCGCTGGATGTTCATGTTCGGCGACCAGGTGTTCGCACTCGCGGCCACCGCCACGGGAACGTACGCTGCCTTCTATCGGACCGACGACGTTCTGTTCGAGGACAGCTTCGAGCGCTGAGCCGCGAGCCTGCTGAGCGTCGCCTCAGCGCAGGTAGAGGGCCTCGGGTTTCGCCACCGGGTCCTCTCTCTGCCGCAGGGGTATTGCGTTTCAGGGTGCAGACCGGCCATTGTCCTCGGCGGGGGGAGATTGCTGGCAAATCGGAGTCCGATGTCGCGCTGGCCGCGCCGGCGTCGCGAATTCAGACCCTGCGAGCAACTTTCACAGTGTGCTTCCTAAGCTTCGCGCGAGCTGCGCGCAGTGCCAGTGCAGACCGGATTTCATACGCGTGACCGAAGCCGACCGTTTGCGCGCCCTTGCAGCGCTCCAAGAGATGGACAGTGCCGCCGAACAGCGCTTTTTCGCGCTGGGACAGGTGGCCCCGGTCGGCGTGTTCGCCACCGACCTGGAGGGCGCATGCACCCTGGTCAACCTGCAGTGGCAGGCGATCTATGGCCTGTCGGCGGAGCAGGCGATGGGCCACGGCTGGTCCGACGCAGTGCATCCCGACGACCGCACTCTTGTGGTCCGGCATTGGCACGACGCGGTGGCCGCACGCGCTGACTTTGATTTGCGCTTTCGTATCCAGCGCCGCGACCGCAGCCTGCGGCTGGTGCATGTTCACGCGCGCCCGGTGCGCGAGCTGGACGCCGAGGTGACCGGCTACGTCGGCTCGGTGGTCGATGAGACCGAGCGCAGCCTGTCGGTCGACGGCCTGCTGGACACCATCAGCGACCAGTATTTGATGACGACGATCGACCTCAACGGCCGCCTCCTGCAGGTCAACGATGCGCTCGTGCGCTTGAGCGGGTATCCGCGCGAGGCCCTGGTCGGCGAGCACGCCAAGATGCTGCGCTCGGGGCAGCATCCGCCCGAGTTCTTCGCGCACCTGTGGGCCGAAATCTCAGCAGGGCGTTCGTGGCGAGGCGAGCTCTGCAGCCGCCATGCGCGGGGCGCGCTTCACTGGATCGATACCGTGATCGCGCCGCTGCTCGGGCTCGACGGCAAAGTCGAACGCTACGTATCGATCGGCACGGACATCACCCATCGCAAGCAGCAAGAGGATCAGCTCGCGCGCACCCGCCTGCTGCTGCAGCAAACCAGCGAGGCGGCCGGCGTGGGCGGCTGGGAGCTGGAAGTCGGCGCAGACGGCCCGGAGTGGACCGACGAGACCTGTCGCATCCACGGCGTGCCCCCCGGCTACAGGCCCACGCTGGAAGAAGCCATCCTCTTTTACGCGCCCGAAGCACGGCCGCTGATGACTCAGTGGGTCACCGAGGCGATGCAAAGCGGGGGTGGCTGGGACGCGGAGCTGCCGGTGATCCGAAAAGATGGCCGGCGCATCTGGGCGCGGGCCATGGGCACCGTGCAAATGAAGGACGGCAAGCCCGTCCGGCTGTATGGCGCCTTCCAGGACGTGACCGAACGCCGTCTTCAGGCCGATGCGCTCAGAGACGCCTATGAGCGCATGACCCTGGCCACCCACAGCGGCGGCATCGGGGTCTGGGCGTTGGACGTGGCGACGAACGTTGTGAGCTGGGACGCGCAGATGCACCGGCTCTACGATCGCGACGAGGGAGGCCCTCCGTTGGTGTACGGCGACTGGACCGAACGCCTGCACCCGGAGGACCGAGCCGAGGCCGAGGCCGGCCTGCTGCGGGCCCAAGAAACCGGGCAGCCGTTCGACCGCGAGTTCCGCGTGGTTTGGCGCGACGGCAGCGTGCACCACCTCAAGGCCGCCGCCCAAGTGATCCGCGATGGTGAAGGCAAGAACCTGCGGATGATCGGCGTCAACTGGGACGTGACGCCGATGCGCCAGCTGTCACAGCGGCTGGCCGACCAGAAGGAGCTGCTGCGGGTCACGCTTGCGTCTATTGGCGATGCGGTCATCACCACCGACCTGCAGGCCGCGGTGACCTGGCTGAATCCGGTGGCCGAACGGCTCACCGGATGGTCGATTGACGAAGCCCTCGGCCAGGATGTGCTGACGGTGTTCAAGATCGTCGACGAGGGCACGCGGGAGCTCACCGATAACCCCGTTCTGAACTGCCTGCGAGAGGGCAAGATCGTGGGCTTGGCAGACCACACCGTGTTGATCGCCCGCGACGGCAGCGAGCACGCCATCGAGGACTCGGCCGCACCCATCTTCAGCGCCACCGGCGAGGTGCTGGGCGCCGTGCTGGTGTTCCACGACGTAACCGAACAGCGCCGGCTGAGCGGCGAGATGCGCTACCGGGCCACCCACGATCCGCTGACGGGCCTGTTCAATCGCGACGAGCTGGACACCCGGCTGGGCAATCTGCTGCAGCAGGCGCACGGCGATGACAGTCAGCACGCGCTGCTGTACATCGATCTGGACCAGTTCAAGGTGGTCAACGACACCTGCGGCCACTCGGCCGGCGACGAGCTGCTGCAGCGCTTGGCCAAGCTGATGAAGGAGGTGGTGCGCAGCCGCGACGTGCTGGCGCGGCTGGGTGGCGACGAGTTCGGCGTGCTGCTGGAGCAGTGCACCACCGAGCAGGCCCTGCGGGTGGCGCAAAAGATCTGCGACGCGATGGAAGGCTTCCGCTTCGTGCATGGAGAGCAGCGCCTGCGGATCGGCGCCAGCATTGGCCTGGTGCCGGTGGACCGACGCTTTGCCACCACCGCGCAGGTGATGCAGGCAGCCGATGCCGCCTGCTACGCCGCCAAGGAAAGCGGAAGAAATCGCGTCCACGAGTGGGTGGAGACGGACGCGTCCCTGCAGCATCGGCATGTGGAAATGCAGTGGGCCACGCGCTTGGAGCAGGCGCTGGACGACGATGAATTCGTGCTGTTTGCGCAGCGCACGCTGCCGCTCAAGGTCGCCGATCGCCTGCTGCATGCGGAGGTGCTGCTGCGCCTGCCGGACGATCGCGGCGGCTACTTCTCGCCGGGCGTGTTCCTGCCCGCCGCAGAGCGCTATCACCTGGCCTCGCGGATCGATCGCTGGGTGCTGCGCCAGGTCGCCACGCAGCTGCAGCACTGGCCCGCGCATCTGGGCATGGGCCTGATCAGCGTCAACCTATCGGGGCAATCGGTCGGCGATCGCGCCTTCCACAGGCACGCGTTGGCGCTGCTGGACGAGATCGGGCCCTCGCTTTGCACTCACCTGTGCCTGGAGATCACCGAGACCGCAGCGATCACCAACATCGCCGATGCCTCGCAGTTCGTGCGCCAAGTGCGCGAATTGGGCGTGCGGGTGGCGCTGGACGACTTCGGCGCGGGCGCTTCCTCGTTCGGCTATCTCAAACATCTGAAGGTCGACTTCATCAAGATCGACGGTCAGTTCATCAAGGACGTGATCGATGACCCGCTCGATGCTGCCGCCGTGCGCAGCTTCGTCGAAGTGGCGCGCGTGGTGGGCGTGCAAACCGTCGCCGAGTTCGTCGACCGCGCCGAAGTGCTGCGCTGGATTTCAGACCTGGGCGTGGACCACGCGCAGGGCTATCACCTGCACAAGCCCGAGCCGCTGCAGCAGCTGTTGAGCGCCCAGGACTGAAGCGCCGCGTCTATTCGATCGTCTCGAAGCGTCCCAGCAAACGCTGCAGCGCCAGCGCTTCACCGAGCAGCCGGGCGTCCGCCTCCACGGTTTCGCGCTCAGCGTCGAGCTGCGTGACGCGGGCGGCCCAGACCGCCTCAATGCGGCCTTCGCCTCGACTGAGCAGCGCCCGCGCAAGCCGGTACTGCCGGCCGGCTTCGGCGTCCGCCGCGCGGGCGGCGCGGAGCTCCTGCTGGGCGGGCTGCAGGGCCTCGAGCGCGCGTTCGGCCGCAAGCGCGCGGGCGCGCTCTGCGACTTCGCGCAGAGCGCTAGCTTCGCGCGCCGAGGCGCCCGCGCGATCCACTTCGAGATCAGGCCGGCCCCACAGCGGCAGGGCGACTTCGAGTTCCAGCCGCGCCTCGGACATGTCGCCGCCGCGCATGCCGGCGACGCCGGCGCGGGGCATCCAGCGGCTGCTCCAGTGATCCAGCAGCAGGCCTCGAAGCTCGGCGGACTCGACCCGCAGGCGGGCGGAACGGATCTCCGGTGAAGCCTCGCGCAGGCCGCTTTCGATGGCCTGCTCGGGCTGCGGCGGCAGCACCTGCAGCAGCGGCGGCAGCTGCATCGGGATGCGCAGTTCGGCGGCGCTGGATTCGCCCAGGGCGGCCGCCAGCGCGGCGCGCGCATCGACGCGCATGCTCATGCTGCGGGCCGCCTGCGCGCGCTCGCGGGCGACGCCCGCGCGCGATTCGATCAGCGCCGCGGCATCGGTTTCGCCGCTGCGCAGGCGGGCCTCAATCAGATCGAGCTGTTGCTGCGCCAGCGCGACACGCTCGGTCTGCAGCCCGGCGTGGTGCTCGGCGACGATGGCGGCGTGGAACGCCCGCTGCGCCTCGATGACCGTGCCCAGCACCTGATCGACCAGCTCGGCGCTGGCGCGCTCGGCCTCGACCTGCGACAGGCGCGTGCGCAGGTCGCGGCTCAACCATTCGGCCAGCGGCTGCATCAGCAGCGCCTCCAGACGAAAGCGGCCCTCGCTGAGCATCGGCATCAGCCGCAGCATTGGCTGTGCGGGCTGGTCGATCAGCCAGGCGTCGAGCTCGGCGCCCTCAAGGCGAGCGCGAGCGGCGGCGAGCTGCGGATGCCGCAGCAGTACGCGACGAGTGACGGCGGCGCTGTCGAGTTGCCCGCCGTCATCCGCCAGCGCTGCAGCGCGGCCAAGGCTGTCGAACTCCGCCGGCGCCGACTGCGGCAGGGCGCTGGCGAGGGCGTCCGCAGTATCGACTGAAGGTCGCGGGGCGAGCGGCGCGCAGCCGATCAGCGCCAGCGCGGCGAGCGCGCTGAGCACGGCCAGTGCGAGGTTACGAAAGCGCATCGCGGCCTTGGCATTGGGCGCGGCGACGGCCGAGGGCTTGGACGGGGTGTGGACAGCGCTCATTGCGGACTCTCCTTGGCCGCGCGGGTCAGCCGCCACTGCAGCAGCAGGCGGTAGGCCGCCGGCAGCAGCAGCATCGACAGCAGCGGGGCGCTGAGCATGCCGCCCAGCATGGGCGCGACGATCCGCTGCAGGGTGGCGGCGCCGGCCTCGTGGCCGAACATCATCGGCAGCAGGCCGGCGTAAAGGGTGACGACGGTCATCAGTTTGGGCCGCAGCCGGCTCAGCGCGCCTTCGCGCAGCGCGGCGTCGATCCGCGCCAGCTGCTGTTTGAGGTTCTCATTGGCCGCGCGCGACGCGTGCAGCGCGTCCTGCACCGCCGAATCCAGAGTGATCAGCATCACCACGCCGAACTCCGCGGCGACGCCGGCCAGCGCGATGAAACCGACGGCGACCGCGACTGATCCGGCGTAGTCGAGCAGCCACAGCAGCCACAGCCCGCCGACCAGGGCCAGCGGCAGGGTCAGCATCAGCAGCGCCGCCTCGCCGAAGCGACGGAAGGCGGCATACAGCAGGCCGAACACGATCAGCAGGGTCAGCGGCACCGCCAGCTGCAGGCGTTCGGCGGCGCGCTGCAGGTAGGCATAGCTGCCGGCCCAGGCCCAGGCCGTGCCGCTTGCTCCTGGCTGTTCGGCAAGCGCACGTTCGGCGCGTTCGATCCAGGCGCCGAGGTCGCGCTCGGCGAGATCAATGAACACATAGGTCGACAGCCGCGCGTCCTCGCTCAGGATCATCGCCGGGCCGTTCTCGATGCTGACCTCGGCCACCTGGCCGAGCCGAATCTCGGCGCCGCTCGCGGTTTGGATGGGCAGCTCGCGAAGCGCTTCGGGGCTGTCGCGCCAGTCGGCGGCCACGCGCAGCGCGACCGCATAGCGCTCACGGCCAATCACCGCGTCCAGCACCGCTGCGCCGCCGATCCCGAAGCCGATCCAGTCCTGCAGCTCGGCCATGCTCAGGCCATAGCGGGCCAGCGCTTCGCGGTCCGGCGTGATCAGAATCTCGCGCGCCTGCGCGGCGCGGTCGGCGAACGCCGAGCGGGTGCCGGCCACGCCGCCGAGCACGCGCGCCAGCCGGTCGGCCTCGGCGGTCAGCGTCGGTAGATCCGGCCCGCTGACGCGCAGGCCCAGCGGCGTGCGGATACCGCTGACCTGCATGGTGATGCGGTTGCGGATCGGCGGCACCCAGGCGTTGGTCAATCCGGGCAGCTGCACGATCGCCGCCAGTTCGGCCTCGATGTCGGCGCGGCTGATGCCGGGCCGCCATTCGGATTCCGGCCGCAGCCGCACCACCGTCTCCAGCATGCTCAGCGGCGCGGGATCGGTCGCGCTGTCGGCGCGGCCGGCCTTGCCGAACACCTGCAGCACCTCGGGCACTTCGCGGATCGCCTGATTGGTCTGCTGCAGCAGTTCGGACGCCTTGGAGGGCGACAGCGCCGGCAGGGTGGTTGGCATGTACAGCAGGTCGCCTTCCTCCAGGTCGGGCATGAACTCGCTGCCCAGCCGCGACAGCGGATACAGCGCGCTGACACACAGCAGCAGGCCGAGCGCGATCACCGTGCGCGGATGCGTCAGCGCGGCGTCCAGCACCGGCGCATACAGCCGGCTCAAACCGTTGGTGATGCGGTGCTGCGATTCATCGCGCACGCGGCCGCGGATCAGCAGGCCCATCAGCACCGGCACCAGGGTCACCGCCAGCAAGGCGGCCACCAGCAGCGCCCAGGTCTTGGTCCAGGCCAGCGGGCCAAACATGCGGCCTTCCTGGGCTTCGAGCGCGAACACCGGCAGGAACGACAGCGCGGTGATCAGCAGCGAGAAAAACAGCGCCGGGCCAACCTGCTGCGCGCTTTCGGAGATGATTTTCCAGTGCGCGGGCCCTTGCGCTGGACGGCCGTGCTGGCGAGCGTATCGAGCCAGCTGCACGTGCGTGTTCTCGACCATCACGATCGAGGCATCGACCATCGCGCCGATGGCGATCGCAATGCCGCCCAGCGACATGATGTTGGCCGACAGCCCCTGCCAGCGCATGATCGCCAGCGCCACCAATACCCCTAAGGGCAGGGTGATCACGATCACCAGCGCCGAGCGCGCGTGCATCAGAAACAGCACGCAGACCAGCGCCACCATCGCCAGCTCGGCGATGAGCTTTCCCGACAGGTTGTCGACCGCGCGGTCGATCAGCTGCGAGCGGTCGTAGACCTCAATGATCTCCACTCCCGCCGGCAGTCCCGGGCGCAGCTGTTCGATGCGCTGCTTGACCGCCTCGATCACCGCGCGCGCGTTCTCGCCGTCGCGCATCACCACGATGCCGCCGACGGCTTCACCTTCGCCGTCGAGCTCGGCGATGCCGACTCGGCTCATCGGCGCTTCGCGGATTTCGGCGACGTCGCGCAGCAGCAGCGGCGTGCCCTCGAGCAGGACTCCGGTCGGCACTGCGCCGAGGTCGTCTAGGCTGCGGATCAGCCCGCTGCCGCGGATCAGATACTCGGCCTCGGCCAGCTCCAGCCGCGCGCCGCTGCGCTCGGCGTGGGCGCCGCGCAGCGCCTGCAGCAGCTGATCCAGCGTCAGCCCGTGGTGCTGCAGTCGCAGCGGGTCGATCACCGCCTCGAACTGCTTGACGAAGCCGCCGACCGCAGCGACCTCGGCGACGCCGGGCACCCGCTGCAGCTCAAAGCGCAGCAGCCAGTCCTGCAGGCTGCGCAGCTGGCCTAGGTCGCGTGCTCCGCTGCGGTCGATCAGCGCGTACTGGTAGATCCAGCCGACGCCGGTGGCGTCCGGCCCCAGCTCCAGGGTCGCCCCGGCCGGCAGCCGGCCCTGCAGCTGGCCGAGCTGCTCCAGCACGCGCGAGCGCGCCCAGTAGAGATCAGTTCCGTCCTCGAACAGCACGTAGGCGAAGGCGTCGCCGAACATCGAAAAGCTGCGCACCGCCTTGGCTTTCGGCACCGCCAGCAGCTCGGTGGAAAGTGGATAGGTGAGCTGGTCTTCGATGATCTGCGGCGCCTGCCCCGGCCAGCTGCCGCGCACGATCACCTGGGTGTCGGACAGGTCGGGAATGGCGTCGAGCTTGAGGCCCTGCACCGACACTAGACTTGCCAGGGCAAGCAGCGCAGCGGCAACCAGCACCAGGCCGCGGTTGGCCAGCGAGGCGCGGATCAGGGCTTCAATGCTCATGGGCATGGCCGGTTGCCGAAGGCGCCGCGTCGCTGCCGAACATGCGCTGCAGCGCGCCGGTCAGATCCGCTTCGGCATCGAGCAGAAACTGGCCGGAGACGACGATCGCGTCACCCTCGTCCAGGCCCGAAACGACCTCGACCTGATCGCCGGCGAAGGCGCCGAGGCTCACCGCGCGCGGCCGCAGTTCGCCGTTGGCCGCGCGCTGCACTACCCGCGCGCCTTCGGCGGTGCGGATCACCGCGCTGCGCGGAATCAGCAGCTGCGCGGGCCGCGGTGTACCCGTCAATTCCAGCTCAACGTAGGCCTCCAGCGGCAGCGCCACCTGCTCGGCGTCGACCGCCAGCCGCAGCGCCTGAGTCTGGGTGAGCGGATCCACCTGCGGCAGGCGCTCCCACGCGCCCTCCAGCTCAATGGTTTCCGCGCTGCCCGGCAGGCGCAGGCGAGCGGATGCGACTTCGCCCAGCGCGATCGCCTGCGCCAGCGGCAGCCGCGCCTCGATCCAGCGGCCGTCGAGGCCGTCGATATCGAACAGCACGCTTTCGGCGCTGACCCGCGCGCCCTCGCGCACTTCAATAGCGCGGATCACGCCGCTGACCGGCGCGCGCAGCGGAATGCGCGCGCGGCCGCCTTCGCGGATGCGTTCGATGTCGGCCGCGGCAAGGCCGAGCCGGCGCAGACGCTCAGCGGCGCCGGCGGCGGCCGCTTCGCCCAGCGCAAACTCGGGGCGGATGCGCTCGATCTCGGGCGAGTAGATTTCCGCCAGCACCTGCCCGGCGCGCACCCGCTCGCCGACGGCGCGCACGTGCAGCCGTTCAAGCCAGCCCTCGACCCGCGCCTGCACCCGGCGCTGCCCAGCGGGCAGGGCCAGCACGCGCCCGGGAGCGCGCTGAACGGGCTTGAGCTGGCGGCGCTCAACCACGCCGGTGCGCACACCCAACCGCTGCAGCGCGACCGCGCTGATCGCAAGCCCGGGCGCTTCGACGCTGGTGCCGGACTGGGACATCGCATCGCTGCTGGCCTCGCGCCGCACCAGCGCCATCCCGCAGATCGGGCAGCTGTCGCCCGCGTCGCCGCGAATCTGCGGATGCATCGGGCAGACGTAGCCGCCGGTGTCGGCTCGGGTGTCGGCGCCGGCCGTGCCGGGCAGCGCGGGCGCCGCGGTCGCTGCAGGCAGGGCGGGGGCGCTCGTGGTCACGTCCGCGTGCTCTCGATCAGGGCCGTGATCGTGGCCGTGATGGAGGTCAGTCGGTGCAGCTTCAGCCAATGCGGGCGTCGTCATTCTTGAAGCGCCAGCGGCAGCCGGCGCGCGCTGCACCAGGCGCATCCCGCAGATCGGGCAGCTGTCGCCCGCGTCGCCGCGAATCTGCGGATGCATCGGGCAGACGTAGGCGCCGGTGTCGGCTCGGGTGTCGGCTTGGGTGTCTGCGGCGGCCGTGCCGGGCAGCGCGGGCGCCGCTGTCGCTGCAGGCAGGGCGGGAGCGCTCGTGGTCGCGTCCGCGTGCTCTTGATCAGGGCCGTGATCGTGGCCGTGATGGAGGTCGGCAGGCGCAGCTTCAGCCACTGCAGGCGTCGTCATTCTTGAAGCGTCAGCGTCAGCCGGCGCGCGCTGCACCAGGCGCATGCCGCAGATCGGGCAGCTGTCGCCCGCGTCGCCGCGAATCTGCGGATGCATCGGGCAGACGTAGGCGCCGGCCTTGGCTGGGCTGCTCGCGGCGGCCGCGGGCTCAGCCTGGGGTGCGGCGTGGCCGACCCTGGCTGCGCCTGCCGCCAGCGCGCAGAAAGCAAGCAGCAGAAACGCCGGCAGCACAAAGGACGGCAGCGAGCACAGGCTCAGGCGGCGCAAGCCGCTGAAAGCGAAACGGGACATGGGGCACCTCGGAATAAAGAACGCCGACGCCGACTGGGGCGTCATACAGGGCGAGCTTCAGCCGAGGGCAGGGGGCCGCAGCAGGTTGGGCTGGGGAGCGTCGGGGCGGATGCGGTCGGGCTGCCTGCGGTGGCGGGCTTCGACGCCGCCGTTCGCGAGGCTCAGCTCAAGGGCTTCCAAACCGGCCGGCGGGCGCGGGCTGCTGCAGCCGGCGGCGCAGCTGCTGCAGTCGTCTCCGCAGTTCTGATGCAGGCCGGCCGGGTGCTGGCAGCAGTCGGCGAGTTCAGCCTGAGTTGAAGCGGCCGATGGCGCGGCTGACGCCGAGGTGGCCGCCGCATGCATCGGGCAGGGCGGTTCGGCTTCGGGCTGCGGCACCGATTCGACGCTGGCCGACGCCGTGTCGCTCTCGCCTGCAGGCTTTCCGGCAGGAGAAGCCAAGCCCAATGCCGGCACCGCCAAGCTCAGCGCCAGCAGCAGGCAGAGCAGACGGCGCAGCACAGAGCGGGCGGGTAGCGCGAACATCCCGGCACGATACAGCAGCGCGCGCGGCCCTGCGTTCAGCCGCGGCGAACGTCGACTCGGCACGCTTCGGTTGAGTCAGCGTCGATTGAGTCAGCGTTGATCGAGTCGCCATCGATTGAGCCAGCTTCGAATGGGCGCAGTGTTGACGGGGCCCGTTTGGATCGGGCTGAGATTCGATCGAGTTGAGCTTCGATCAGGCCGAGCTTCGACCAGGCCGACTTCGATCAGGTCGAGCCTTGACAGTCGCCCGCATCTTGACGCCAGCCCGGCAGCGCGCAGGCCTGCGCCATTGGCGCAGCACCGGCAGCGCCAGGGCGGTGAGTTTTTCCACGGCCAGCAGCTCCAGCCCGCGGCGATTGGCCTTCAGCAGGCCCTCGTCCTGAAAGCGCCGGATCACCCGCGAGACGGTTTCCGCGGCCAGCCGCAGGTAGTTGGCGATGTCCGTGCGCGACATGCTCAAGTTGAAGCGAGTCGATGAAAACCCGCGCGCCGCCAGGCGCCGCGACAGCGCCACCAGAAACGCTGCCATCCGCTCGTCGGCGCTGAAGTCGCCCGCAAGCAGCGCCGCCGTGTTGATGTCCTGGCTGAGCAGCCGGAACAGCTGCCCCTGCAGGCCCGGCATGCGCCCGGCCAGGGTCACCGTCAGGGGGAACGAGACCCTGCACAGCGCAACCGTATCCAGCGCCACCGCACTGCAGGGAAAGCGCGCGCTGTGGATCGCGTTCAGGCCGATCACTTCGCCCGGCAGAAACAACCCGAGCACCTGCTCGCGGCCCTGCGAATCCACGGTAAACGTCTTCACCGTGCCGGCGCGCACCGCGGCAATCGCGGTAAACGGCTCACCTTCGCGGAACAGAGAGTCACCGGCCGCATAGGGGCCGACGTGCTCGACCAGACAGTGCAGCTCCAGCATCGCGGTCGTGTCGTAGCCCTCGGCGGCGCAGGCGCCGGCAAACGCGCAGGTGCTGCAGAAATGCAGGGCGTCGCCGTCGTCGGGCATGGGGTTGGGGCGTGCGCGCTGGGCGCTGCTGGGACTCATGAGGGTTCGCTTACGGCGGCGGCAGGGGCGAATCCCACCGGTGCCCCGGCCTTGTGGCACATGTAGGCATACGTGGTGGCGCCGCACTGTCGGCGACGCAATGCGTTTTGGTGTGTTCGAGGCGCAGCGCTCCATTCCTACCCAGTTCCGCGGAGAGCAGCATGGACAGACGCGATTTTCTCGCCTTCACCGGGATCGGCGCTGCCGGCCTGCTGCTGGCCCGGCCCGGCCGCCTGATTGCCGCCGAAGAATTGATCGACGGCCGCCTCGACGTGGCCATCAAGAAGGCGTTGGCCGACCGCGCGCTGGCCGCCGCAACCGAAGCGGGCGCGAGCTACTGCGACGTGCGCATCGGCCGCTACCTCAACCAGTTCGTGGTGACCCGCGAGGCCACCGTGCAGAACATCGCCAGCACCGAATCGATCGGCGCCGGTATCCGCGTGATCGCCAACGGCACCTGGGGCTTTGCCGCCACCAGCACGCTTACCGCCGAGGCCATTGTCGCCGCGACGCTGCAGGCCGTGGCGATTGCCAAGGCCAATTCTGTGGTGCAGAGCGAACCGGTGCAGCTGGCGCCGGTGAAGGGCGTGGGCGAGGTCAGCTGGGCCACGCCGATCACCAAGAACGCGATGGAAGTGCCGATCAAGGAGAAGGTCGATCTGCTGCTGGCGGCCAACGCGGCGGCGATGGCGGCTGGCGCCAGCTTCGTCAATTCGACGCTGTTTGCGGTGAATGAGCAGAAGTATTTCGCCTCCACCGACGGCAGCTATATCGATCAGGACGTGCATCGCCTGTGGGTGCCGATGCAGGTTACCGCGGTCGATAAGGCCACCGGCAAGTTCCGCTCGCGCAGCGGCCTGTCGAGCCCGGTCGGCATGGGCTACGAATACCTCGATGGAATCGCGTCGGAGCGCATCGCGATGCCGGGCGGCGTGATCGGCTACCGCAACAGCTACAACATGCTCGAAGACGCCACCGAGGCCGCCAAACACGCGGTGGAGAAGCTCAAGGCGCCGAGCGTCAAGCCCGGCAAGTACGACCTGGTGCTGGACCCGGACCACCTGTGGCTGACCGTTCACGAGTCGGTCGGGCATCCGCTGGAGCTCGACCGCGTGCTCGGCTACGAGGCCAACTTCGCCGGCACCAGCTTCGCCACCCTGGACAAGCGCGACGCTGGCTTCCAGTACGGCAGCGACAGAGTCACCCTGTTTGCCGACAAGACCCAGCCGGGCAGCCTCGGCGCGGTCGGCTATGACGACGAGGGCGTCAAGACCAAGCGCTGGGATCTGGTCAAGGACGGCATCCTGGTGAACTACCAGGCGATTCGCGATCAGGTCCACATCATCGGCGAGAAGGAGTCACATGGCTGCTGCTATGCCGATTCGTGGAACGCCGTACAGTTCCAGCGCATGCCCAACGTCTCGCTGGCCCCGGGCAAGGAGCAGATGACCCCGGAGGAGATGATCAAGGACGTCGAAAACGGCATCTACATCGTCGGCGCCGGCAGCTTCTCGATCGACCAGCAGCGCTACAACGCGCAGTTCGGCGGCCAGCTGTTCTACGAAATCAAGGAAGGCAAGGTCACCGGCATGCTGGAGGACGTCGCCTACCAGATTCGCACGCCGGAGTTCTGGAACGCCTGCGACGGCATCTGCGACGAGCGCGACTACCGACTCGGCGGCAGCTTCTTCGACGGCAAGGGCCAGCCCTCGCAGAGCTCGGCGGTCTCGCACGGTGCGAGTACCGCGCGCTTCCGCGGCATCAACGTCATCAACACCGCCCGCAACCTCGGCTAAGGAGCTGATCCATGAGCATGTTCACTGAAGCCGAAGCCAAGGCCCTGCTCGACAAGGTCATCGCCCTGTCGAAAGCCGACCAGTGCATCGCCACCCTGACCGGCAACCGCGAGGGCAATATCCGCTTCGCCCGCAACTCGGTCTCCACCGCCGGCGTGGTCAACGAGGTCAACCTGGCCGTACAGGTCTCCTTCGGCAAGCGCAGCGGCGTCGCCACCACCAATGATTTCGACGACGCCGCGCTGGAGCGCGTGATGCGCCGCGCCGAAGAATTGGCCAAGCTCGCGCCGGAGAATCCCGAGTTCGTGGCGGCGGTCGACAAGCAGGACTACACCGCGACCCCGACCTTCGTGCAGGCCACCGCCGACATTGATCCGGCCTTCCGCGCCCAGGTCGCGGCCGATTCAATCAAGCCCTGCAGGGAAGAGGATCTGGTCGCCGCGGGGTTTCTGGTTGATTCCAACGGCTTCATCGCCACCGCCAACAGCCGCGGCAACTTTGGCTATCAACAGCTGAACTCGGTCGACTACACCTGCACCGTGCGCACCGCCGACGAAACCGGCTCCGGCTGGGTCGCGCGCAACCTCGCCGATGCCTCGAAGTTCGATGCATCGACCGAGATCAAGACCGCGATCCGCAAGGCCAAGGGCTCGAAAGACGCCAAGGCGCTGGAGCCCGGCAAGTACACCGTGGTGCTGGAGCCTGCTGCGGTGTCGGGCCTGCTGATGTTCATGCTGTTCGGGTTTGACGCCCGCCAGGCCGATGAAGGCCGCAGCTTCCTGTCCAAGAAAGGCGGCGGCAATCGGCTCGGCGAGAAGGTGTTCGATGAGCGCATCAACGCCTTCACCGACCCCGCGCACGCCGATGTGCCGGTGCTGCCCTGGGACGCCGACGGCCTGCCGCGCGGCATGCATCCGATCATCGAGAACGGCGTCGTAAAGCACCTGAACTATTCGCGCTACTGGGCGCAGCAGAAGGAGCGCGACCTGATCGCCCAGCCCGGCAACATCATCATGACCGGCGGCGACAAGAGCACCGAGGAAATGGTGGCCTCGACCAAGCGCGGCGTGCTGGTGACGCGCACCTGGTACATCCGCATGGTTGACCCGCAGACGGTGCTGCTGACCGGCCTGACCCGCGACGGCACCTTCTACATCGAAGACGGCGAGGTGCGCTACCCGATCAAGAATTTCCGCTTCAACGAGTCGCCGATCATCATGCTGAACAACATCGAGGAACTGGGTCGTCCTGAGCGCCTGAACGGCGGTTCTGGTGTGGGCGGTGGGCCTGGCTTGGCGATGATGGTGCCGGCGCTCAAAGTGCGCGATTTCACCTTCACCTCGCTGTCGGATGCGGTCTGAGGGTCGCCCAGGCTTCGGGTGGGCGCAGTTCTCGTGGTGCCCGCCCGGTCTAGCTGCCGCCAGGATCGAGCGCGTGGCGGGCTCCAAGTGATCCGCCGCGAGCAGCAAGCCCATTGTTCGTGAGGCGTGAGGCGTGAGCTGGGAGATCTTTGGAGCTGCCGGTGGCAGCTCCAGACCCGAAGAGCCCGAGCGAAGCAGCGAAACGGGTCGCTTTGGAGCTGCCGGTGGCAGCTCCAGATCCGGGGAGCCCGAGCGAAGCAGCGAAACGGGTCGCTTTGGAGCTGCCGGTGGCAGCTCCAGATCCGGGGAGCCCGAGCGAAGCGAAGGCCGAACACCCACCCTCGCCCCACCACCCACCCCCCACGACGTCGAGCTTCGCCTTCGGCTCAGCGCCAACCCACGAAACTCGCGAGGACATGTAGGTTGGCGCTGAGCGTAGCGAAGCCCAACGCCGCAGCATTGGACCCTTGCGAAAGGTGCAGATATCCAACATCGCAACGTCGGCGGTGCGAATGCTGCAGACGTCGAACATCGCGAAAGCAGACCCTCACGAGAAATTGGTATGCACGACGTCGAGCTTCGCCTTCGGCTCAGCGCCAACCCACGAAATTCGCGGGGCACACAGGTAGGTTGGCGCTGAGCGCCCGCGCGGCGTGGCCTACCCTAGCCAATACTCAATTCGCAATTGCGAATCCCCAACTCCCGGCCCCCGTCTCCCAAAATGCACCGCCGCCACGTCCTCAACCTGCTTGCCCTCGTCGCCGCGGCCGCTGCCGCGCGGCCGCTGCGTGCGCAGGAGTCGGCGGCCGCTGACTACGACTTCTGGTTCACCCGGCTGATGTACGCCTCCGGCAACTGGGACGTCGACCAGCGCATGCCGTCGAATTTGATCACCTCGCTGA
>Ga0335395_10000390_pt1 | contig 27970 bp, 15 predicted proteins | sample MAT02_FD_205744 | JGI IMG/M metagenome (GOLD analysis project Ga0335395, IMG submission 205744) | Freshwater microbial communities from Lake Fryxell liftoff mats and glacier meltwater in Antarctica - MAT-02 (spades assembly) (version 2) ... | reverse complement strand
CTTTGTCGGCTTGTTGGAGGATTGCTTGGAGCCGATCGCGCGTATCGAGAACTGCTATGATTTGTCCTTGACTGACGCGATCGCCCTCTTCGACTTTCAACAGTTCAATTCTCGCGCCCTCCGACGCCGAAGGGGCTGATAATTTGATCACTTCCCCCTGCGGAGTCAACCTACCCAAAGCTGTGACGCTGGTGCGGGTGGAGGCAGTAGTTGCAGCAGTAGTTGCAGCAGCAGCCTTTAACTCTTCAGCTTTTCTGATTTGAGATACTTGCCAAAAACCGAATCCTGTGGTAAGGAGAGTGGCGGCGATCGCTAAACCGATGACTCCTCGCCCTGGCGGTTTAAAAAATGATTTATCCTTGGCCCTTGATTCCTTTCCCATGACGTATGAGGTAGGTGATTTCCTGATTAAGTTTTTTCACACCTACTTATGAAGTATTGTAAACAAATTTTGGTTATTTAGGGAAATCAAACAGCACCTCAGTCATGTAATGTTCAGCCCAATCTTGACCGAAAGCTTTTTCAAGTATGCGACGGGTTTTGTCATTTTGCTGCTGCTGGGTGCAGTAGTACATTTGAGCAGCCAGAACTTTCTCCTCTTCAGCGGCCGAGACTGGAACGGATGCGACTGCTAGTTTGCAGTGAATTTCCATGTAAGATTCAACTATGTCCAGAAATCTGCTTTCTTCTTCGATCGAATCTGGCCGCACAAATAGACAAAATTCCGAGAAAATATCGCCCCAGTCTGGAATTTCACGGGGACAAGAAAATTGGTCGATCGGCAAATTTTGCAGTTGGGTTCGGTAACTTTCCGACAAAATGCGACTGGGATTGAGAGGAGAAAGGTCGGCGATCGCCGCGCTAACTTTACCTTTGCCTGCTACGATATCCGTACCGAACATCGGCAAAGCGTAATTCGGTCTGGGAAACATTACGCAGTGCAGGATATCCAGCAGCGGCCCGACTTTCGCAAGTTCGAGATGTATTTTGCGGAACTGGGGCGTTTGATAGCAGCGGTTTTCAATGATCAGTTTTTCTCCTTCCAAGCGCCCTTCTACATATCCCAAGTCAGCGGGGAGGTGGTAGGGTTCAAGGTCGAGATAGCGATGCCATACTGCTTCCATCCGGTCTGCTAACTCGCGGATGAGATGGTGCTGTTGCTCGCGCAGGGAAGGCTGGGATATTTCTAACATTCCTATTTTATGGGGCGATGCCTGAATAAAATTTGATTCTACTGTTGCAGGATGCAGGAAAAAAGGTAGATACTTTTAAGGATATCAGCAGATCGACGCGCGATCGAGCAAGTTTTACAGGAGATGAGTGTATGTTTGGTCTGGGATTGCCCGAATTGGGGATTATTGCCGTAGTCGCTCTTCTAATTTTCGGCCCCAAGAAAATTCCTGAGTTAGGCAATGCTTTGGGGAAAACCTTGCGGAGTTTTAAGGATGGTGTCGGTTTGGGTGATGATGAAACTGTTGAGAAGGAAAAAGATCGGGATAACGATCAAGAAGTCAAGCCTGGGGATTAGACAAATTGGGAATAATGCGATTCTCAAACAACTGTAGAGGCGGGTTTTGCCGTTAGCGTAGCCCTCGGAGAGGATCGTAGTTTTCCCTAAAATCAATATAATAAACCCGCCCTCGCGCCCTGAGTAAATCGCAATTCCCGTGGGGGCGAGTTTTACAGTTATAGCCTAGAAAATGATTCTGTTCAAGAAACAGCGTGACTGGAAGTCTCCTAACCACCTTGGCGACTGCTAAGCTGTTCTGCATTTAAATTGGGCGTTGCTGAATGTAGGTATGATTCACAAATGTTGGATGGCTAGAACCATCGGTAGGGGCAATTCATGAATTGCCCCTACCGATGGTTTCATACCTCAAATCAGCAACGCCTTAAATTGCATATCAAAAAAAATCAAACAATGAGTGGGATGGGCGTCCCGCCCGTCCTAAATATACAATTTAAATGTACGACTGCTATAATCTCAAATCCCGTAGCATCGGAATTATTAATATTACCGAAATCAGGAGACTGCGAGTGCCTTTGTCCCTAAAATTAATCTGATGTAGGGACACGGCATTGCCGTCTCCTAATTTGGGCTAATAATTCAGAATTTTAATGATTATTCATACTTGCGGCCGCGCCACTGAGTCGGCTGATTCAATGCAGAAATTAGAATTCGCAAAAATGCTAAGGGATCGGCTAAAGGTGAAAGCCAAAATAACCATTTACCCGATGCGTTTGTCCGATCGTACGAAGGGGCAATCGCCAAACATAAAGCCGATCGCACCGCCACCAAAAATACATTCAATCCCAACAGCAAACCGTAGGGAAACACCGCCACAGGCGATAGTAAACCAAACAACAAATAGCCCAATACGATCGGCACTGGCAAACCTTGAACTGCAAACAACAGCCATAAGTCGCCCCAGATTTGCACCCTAGAAGCGGCATCTTTCAAATCGAGCGATCGACCCCATTCGTTCCAAGTCTCGATCGCCCCTTCATACATCCGCACCTGCAACACCTTAGCCCCATCCAAAAACCCCACCTTAAAACCCTTAGCAGCAGCATAGCGAGCCAGAGTCACATCATCACAGAAAGAGCCCCTAGCAGACTCGTAGCCGTCCAATTCCACCAAAACCTCGCGTCGGCACAAAAAACATTGACCGTTCGCCATCACCAATTCCGGCACATCTCCACCAGTCCCGGTCGGCCCGAACCGATAAACTAAAGTCATCAACAGCGCCGGTTGCAGCCAAAATTCCCCCGGATACTTGAGGATAAACTGTGGCGATAGGGAAATTAAATCGTAATTTCCGGCGATCGCCGTTTTGAGCAAACTCGCAATCAAACCCGGATGGGGAACTGTATCGGCATCGATGCCTAAAATCCACTCGCACTTCTCGGAACTTGCCAAAAAACCTGTGTGTAAAGCCCAGGGACGCCCCACCCAACCAGTCGGTAGTGGGTCATCGTTAATTACCCGAAACCGGGGGTCTTTTTCGGCTGTGGCTTTGACTAAATCTGCTGTTCCATCTACGGAATAGCTGTCAACGACAATCACTTCGCGGAGTTCGTAACTTTGGCGGCTCAATCCATCTAAACAAGGTGAAATTCGATCGACCTCGTTCAAAGTTGGGACAACGACTGTACAAGCACCAATTAAATCCAGTGTCGGCGATTCTGGTTCCAGGGGCGGGATGCGCGATGGGCCTTTAATCAGGCGCGACAGAAGAATGGCGGCGGCGGGTAATTGCAGCAGTAGGAGTGTGAAAGAGATGATACTTGTCAAGAGATTTGGGATGTGGTTGGGGGCGATCATATCTATTTTGGATTTTGGATTTTAGATTTTAAATTGAAGAATTGAAGCATTGGGAATTACGGCTGGTATCAATTTAAAAAACTTAATAAAATTTTGGCTTCAAACATATTACAGGAATTGGGCATGAAAATATTGCTGCTGAAAAACCCGGTTTCTTGTAGAAACCGGGTTTTTAAATTAGCTCAAAATTTCGTGTAAAATTTTGCCAAATCAGTCGCGATTGCTCACCAGCCGCTTACTTGCGCAAAACGCCTACGCGCTGAGATGGAATTTCAGCTTTGAGAGCAGATTCTAAAGACGGAATTGCTTCTGTGATGTCATCTACTGCGGGTTTAGCGATCCAGCATAAGACGATCGCCGGAACTACACCCAGAAGCACAGCTAGCGATGTCGGGAACCAGAACCGAGAATCCAAGGAAGTTACAGTGATAATTGCTCCGAAAGCAAAGTTTACCAAATAAACAATTAAGGGCAAACTCAATTCCGATCGCTCTAATTTAATCGAGCTTTTTCTCCAGAAAAAAGCTGCTACGGACATAAACACAGCGCCAGTGCCCATCCAGCCCGCCAAATTGCGGTAAGGCATCCCGAAGAAAGCTCCAAGTTCCTCAAACTCCCAAAAAGGCATAGAAGTTTGACTCATTGCCGGATCTAGTACAAGATCCCAAGCTGTCAGCAGCAAAGCACCAAGGGCGATCGCCCCTATTTGGCGCACCCAGTTGAGTTCACCTTTACCACCAGCGACTCCAGCGCGAGCAATTATGTATGAAACCAGTCCTAGATAAAACCACGACAGGGGAATTGTAAAAGGCACCAGCCCTGCAATTTTGTAACCCAAACCGCTCAAATAGTGGTAGTTACCGAAGGGAAAACCGGTACTCGTTCCCAACAATTCGCTACCCAAGGACAAAAACACAGAAGGCAGCAAAAATGCCAGAGTTGCACCCAACCCCAACGTCCGATAGGCATACAGAGCAACGGCTGCTGCACCAAAAATGATATAAACTACTCCACCCCCAACCATCCCCAATTGGAACAGAGTTTGTCCGGCGGGCGGCAAATTCATCACCAATTCGGGACGGGGTAAAATCAGCAGCAACCCTGCCAATCCAAAAGCCATTGATAAGACGTGGGCTATCAGGCAAAAGCGCTCAGCAATCAAAAGTTGCTTCATGGGACTCCTCGAAAAAATATTAGATGCGGAAAGCACTGTTTAACAGTTTACAATTTTTAACAAAAAATCAAGCATTTAAGTTATTAGTCATTGGTCATTGGTCATTGGTTATTGGTTATTGGTTATTGGTCGGTTGACGGTTGACGGTTGACGGTTGACGGTTGACTGCAAGCCCAATGCCCGATGCCCGATGCCCGATGCCCAATGCCCAATGCCCGATGCCCGATGCCCGATGCCCGATGCCCCATGCCCAATTCCCTATTGCCAATTCCCCACGAGCACGAAAGGTGCCCAGAAATAGGGATTTTGATATTCTCGGTTTCGCAGCAGGGTTAATTGAGCATTGCGCAGGGCTTCAGCCTTGGTGCTTTTAGAAGCCAACTGACGGTAAAACTCAGTCATAAAAATAGCTGTAGATTCGTCGTTGACTTGCCAAAGGGTTGCAGCAGTGCTGCGTGCACCCGATCGAATTGCGGCACCAGCCAAACCCAAAGCGGCGCGACTATCGCCCGAAGCAGTTTCGCAAGCACTCAACACCAAAAGCTCGATCGGCTGTTGTTTCTCCCCAGTGCGGACTCGCAACAGTCGATCGAACTCCTTGACATTTACTTTCTCATCCCAAGTCACAATAAAAGTATCCGCCGCATTTGAGCTAAATTGACCGTGAGTTGCCAAATGGACGATCGGGTAAGACAAAGCTTTAAGTCGATCGTGCAACCGCACGCTCACAAAATCTTGATTCAGCAGCGAACTTGACGGCATCTGGGCTTCAATTTCCTGAATTTCCTGCTTCACCCCCGGCAAAGCCGAGAAGCCTTGACGCGCCTCAGAGAGGGCAGCCGTCAGCACTCTTAACTTGACTTCGCTCAGCGGTTTCGGTGCCAGCAGTTGCAATCCCGGCGCTAAAGCAATACTGTACTTTTCTACCAAAAACTTTTCGCCATCGTGGAGCACAGCCATCGGCAGATTGCGCAAGTAACCATCAAGCACAAACACCAGAGTTTTAATCCCGCTGGCAGTCAAATCCGCCTCCGCAGGGCGAATTAACCAGTCGTAAACCTGTTGAACGGGGAGCAACCTGTCACGGGGAAAAGCAGCAGGCCTGATCACATTTTTGGCTTGTCTGAAAGCAGTTTCCAACTCAGCTTGAGACTTCTTCGTAGTGTAGCGGCGCAGAGGTTTGCCGGGAATTGACAAAATTACCTCCAAACGATCGCTCAAAATAATCGGATAAATCACCGCCGCTGTCGGATCAATTTCCTCGATCGACTGTGGTTTAGCATCAGCACAAGCATCCCGAAAAAAGTTATCCAATTCCGCCAACTGCAAAGATTCCACCGTTTGGCGCGCCTGTTTCAATTTAGCTTGACTGGGAGATTCATCTGCCAAAAGCAGCCCGACTAATTCCCGATAAACCGGTTCGGCACTTTCCCGAAACGAAAATTGCACTTCGGGATTGACTGTCACCAAATCGCCGCGCAGAGAAGACAGTACATTTACAGCTTGAGTATATTGAGCGATCGCCCCTTCTGTATCTCCCTTAGCTTTCCGAATTCGCCCAAGTTGCCAAAACAATTGGTAAGCAATATCGGGCGATTGAAACGCCGGTGCTAAACTTAAAGCCTGATTTGTAAACGTTTCTGCCTGCTGATGATGCTTTTGGATTTCCGATAGTTTGCCTTTAGCGGCCAGAATATAAGCTTGTATCCGTTTGTCGCCCAAACTGTTCGCTGGTTCGAGAGATCGATCGAGCATTTTGTCAATATCAGTTAAACTCAAAGTTTTCGCAGGCGATTGAGCTAATTTCATCAAGCTTTGAGCTAGATTAATTTGAGCGTAAAGTCCCGCGCGATTTGACGGAAATTGAGCGACTTGAGGCTCGATGGAACCCCACAAAACCTGTGCCTCCGACCAATTTTTGCGATCTATCGAAAGACTTAATTGGTTCAACTTTGCCTGAATTTGTAGAGGCGATGTCACTGGGATTGCCTCTGCCGATCGAGCATAATATTCTAGGGCAGAGCGTTCCAACTCAGTCCGCTGCCCAACACTCAAACCCGGTTTATTGCTTTTAGCCCGCGCGGTATTCCCCAGATTCAGATAAATTGCCGCTTCCTCTTGTTTAACGCCCAATTTTCCCGCTGCTTCTAGTCCCGCTAATAGCAAATCTTGTGAGCGTTCCAGTTGTCCCAAAACTCGGAACACCCGCCCTAAAGCATTAATTCCCCGGACGTTTTCAACGGAAATTGGTTGATTTTTTAAAGTTTGCAAACCAGCCGTTGAAACTTCACAAGTTTTGTTTTCCAGCTTGAACGAAGCTAACAGAATTTTGCAAGCTCTGGGGTAAAGTCCGAGAGTTTCCCACGCTCGACTTTGATTTATTTGAACTTGAAAAAGTTGGTTTTTGCGATCGAGTTGCTCGAATATTTTAGCGCTTAAGTACAAGTTGTCGATCGCATCTTGAGTCTGCCCTCGTTCGAGTTTGATCTGTCCTTGAATGTTGAGAGTTTCCGCCAAAATCCGCTGTTGTTCGGGAGTTGTCGGTTGCGATCGCACAACTGATAAACTAGCATTCACAGCTTGTTCTGCTGGTTCCCAAAGCGCTAACTGCCCGTAGGTGGCAGCTAAATTGCTCAATGCCGTGGCGCGATCGAGATTTTGACCTTTTGCCTCAAACTGCGCCGCTGCTTGCTGTAACAGCGGTACAGCTTCGGAAAAACGTTCCGAATTGTACAGAGTTCGAGCTTGTCTCAGAATCTGCACGGCTGGTGGTGACTGAATCTGAGCAACTGCGGGAGGAATTGCTACGGATAGCAGACAGGACATCAGACATAAGAGAATTGCTTGTCGGAGCGATCGGGTAAACTTCATATAAGCTTAGAGCACTTGTATTTTAAATCGATTGAAAACCCCAGACCAAAACCTGTGGGAGCGTAGATGAGCACCAATATTTATCCGCGTTGATCCGCCTTGATCCGCAGTAAAAAACATCTTGTCAGCGCGGCGGACAAACAGAATGCGATCGAGGATGGCGAGAGTCAGCAGCATTACCCCGATTGTATCCAACCAGCGTAACTTCTCCTTGAGCATTCACCACCCAACCCCGCGCCGGAACAACTTCCCGAGCTTTTTTCTCCGTTGCTTCCCTCTTCGCTTTATCCGTTAAATCCGTTAAATCCGTTCCAGAATCCGCTGCCGAACCTTCCACCCACGGAAACGGCGTTTCTGCGCTACTGAGGGCATCGTTAGGATTAGGCGGCACTCCCCCCCGACCAGTAATGGTAAACTCGTTTTCTGTCACTTCGACGCAGGGATTTACAGCAATTAACGCCGCCGGATTCACCAGATTTTGTGGCAGTTCCACTAAACCTTGAGCGGGATTCACCCCAGAGGCGCTGAATGTAACAGTCCCTTGCAAAGCCGGGCCGGCACTTTGGGAAATAGCCGCAATATCGGTGGTAGGAACTAAAGAAGTAGGACTTACTTGTAAAGCTGCAAATTGAGCATCTGTTAATCCCAAAGTACCTCGAACTTGTTCACGAGTGGCTGCTGTAAACCCGAAAACATTGGGGACATTAATATTAACCCGACCACCTTGGGCCGATCGCGCATTAGCAGTAATATCGCTATTTTCCTTGGGTAAAGCAGCCAGAATATCAGTGTTAATATTGATATTTCCACCGTCAGCAATACCTGCATCCGTTGTAATTCGGCTCCCTCGGCGCAATTGGATGTCTTGCGCCCTGATATTAACATTTCCCCCGCCGCCTGAATCAGTTGTGCCATCAATACTGGCTTTATTTTCCAGAGCAATTGAGTCGGCTACAACATTAATATTACCAGCCCTTCCCGTTCCCAAAGCCTGAACATTCACCCTGGCCCCATCCCGGATACTCAATCGATTTACATTCAGATTCAGCGAACCCGCATTCCCCGTAGCGTTGGGATTGACAAAAGTATACGCGCTGCCAGCCGAAGCCTCAATTCTACTGCTGAACCCATTGTTGTTCCCGATGCCTTGCACTTCTACCCTAGAGGCATTAATTGTAATATCTCCCGCATCGGCTGCACCCAAAGAAGCCGCAGAAATAGTCCCTCCATCCCGCACAGTCAGCATCGGTGTAGAAATGCGGATATCGCCACCCCGACTGGCGGTTGTGGTTTGAGCCGACAGAAAGCTAGGAAACCGCTGTCCATCATCTAACATCTCAGAGGCACCCGCCACTTCTACCGACTCAGCAGCGCTAATTGTGAGATTGCCTCCAGGCCCGCCTGTTGCAGAAGACACCGTGTTACCAATCACTGTACCGCTCGCTGAGGTAATCCCTGCACCCTCCGACGCAATCAACCGTTTTGTGTCGATCGTAATATCCCCTGCTCTGCCGCTAGAGCCTATACTATTAGTACCAATAGCGGTTAGCGTCATAACGCCGGCAACTGTTCTAATAATCTCTACCGATTCAGATGCTCTAACCGTGATATTGCCCGAAGCTTTTTGACTGTAAGTTGAACTCGATAGATTACCGCCATCGCGCACGGTTAAGCGTTGAGTATCAACAGTAATGTTTCCTCCTGCACCGGCACCAACTGCAAGCGAGCCGTTGTTAACTGTAGAAGCGTCTATATCCACCGTCTGGGAACGGATTGTAATATTTCCACCATTGCCTGCACCAAAACTAGGGGCACCAGCCACTACCCCATCACGCAGCACTAAGTCTGGGGTAGTAATCGTAATGTCACCCGCATTACCACTGCCAGAATTGCTAGTTATCAAAACAATTTGCCGATCGAAAGGGTTGACTTCTCCTGATACTGTAGAGTTACTGACAAACTTTTTGTAGCTCTCAAACCCAATGCCTGTGAATTCTACTGAGTCGGTAGCAAATATATTCACAGCCCCCGCTGCCCCATCTCCCAGCGCTAAGGTGAAAATTTGCGACCCTCCCTCCGCCCGAAAATTTTTAGCATTGATATCGATGTTTTTTCCATCCAAATTTCCCAGTGTCAAAGAGTAAATTAGTGAACCGATGAGGGCGATGTTTCCGCCTAGAATTTCGACTCTCCCACCCCCTAATCCGCTGCTGTTGATGAGTGAGTTGTTAGTTAATTGAATGTTGCCAAAGTTGGAAATATTGTCATAATTTAAACTCAATCCAAATGGCGTTGCCCCAAATTCAACCATCCCCGGACTAGCGACGCTACCCAGCAAGATTTGTCCGGCAGAGGCGGTGACTATTCCCTGATTTAATTCAATATCTCCGCCCACTAGGGCGAGAGTTTGTCCGGGTTGAACTGCTAAACCAATTTTATTGAAAATCGGCGGAATTCCTGCGGGTAATTCCGGTAAAGTTAATGCCTGTGCTGCTGAATTATTAATAATTTTACCCGGATTTTCTCGAAAGTTTAGACCGATGGGTATATTGACATTTAACAGCGGTAGTGATTGGGGATTGCTACTGCTGAATTGATAGCCTTTATCGAAAATTACGCTATCGGCAGAAGTTGCTAAAAATGAACCGCGTACATCTAACCTCGCATTCGGGCCGAAGATAATGCCTCTGGGATTGATTAAAAATAAATTAGCATTGCCTTGCACGCCCAAGGTTCCTAAAATATTGGAAGGATTACCCCCAGTAACACGGGTAAAAATATTAGCAATCCCGTTAGGATTGACAAAATATGCTCCTCTGCCTTCACCGATGTTAAATTCTCGGAAACTGTGAAATAAATTCACGCCGCGAGTTGCACCGCCCGTGATTCTATCTGAGGGTAAGTTGTTGATAGTATCGGCCACTGTTCGCGAACTTTCTGCACCCAAGCTGCCGTCGGGGACGATTTGGGCGAGGCCCGAAGTGGGAAACAGGCACAAGTAACAACTCACAAATAAAAGCTGAATCGCTGCTGAAATATAGTATTTGTCTCGGTCTTTGAGTTCATTGATTTTAGATAATTGCCACAAGTAGAGATATTGGAACACCATAATTAACCTTATGTTAGCTGACAGAAGCGATGAATTTTCAAGCATTTGCTATTTTGGGATCATCGGGGCGGACAAGCTGACTCATCATGCTTCGTGCGCGCTGGAAATTGACCCGCATCGTCAGCAGCCACCAGCGTAACTTCCCCTTGAGCATTCGCCACCCAACCGCGAGCCGGAACAACTTCCTGAGCTTTTTTCTCCATTTCTGCCCTCGAACCTCTATCCGTGACATCCGTGACATCCGTTACAGAATCCGCTGCCGAACCTTCCACCCACGGAAACGGTGTTTCTGCACTGCTGAGCGCATCATTAGGACTCGGTGGCACTCCCCCTTTACCAGTCACAGTAAATGCGTTTTCTGCACCTTCAATGCAGGGATTAGCCGCAATTAACGCAGCAGGATCGACCACATTTTGCGGCAATTCTACTAAACCTTGAGCGGGATTCACCCCAGAGGCGCTGAATGTAACAGTCCCTTGTAAAGCTGGGCCGGCACTTTGGGAAATAGCCGCAATATCGCTGGTAGGAACTAGAGAAGTAGGGCTTACTTGTAAAGCTGCAAATTGAGCATCTGTTAATCCCAAATTGCCTCGCACTTGTTCGCGGCTAACTGATGTAAAGCCGAAAACATTGGGGACATTAATATTAACCCGACCACCAGCAGCCGATCGCGCATTCGCAGTAATATCGCTATTTTCCTTGGGTAAAGCAGCGAGAATATCACTGTTAATATTGATATTTCCACCGTCAGCAATACCTGCATCCGTTGTAATTCGGCTTCCTCGACGCAATTGGATGTCTTGCGCTTGCAGGTTAATATTTGCTCCTGTACCCGATACAGTTGTACCGTCAATGCTGGCTTTGTTGTCCAGGGCGATCGAATTTGCAACAATATTGATATTACCAGTGCGTCCCGAACCCAAACTCCCGACAGTGATCGTGGCCCCATCCCGGATAGTCAAGCTTGGGGTAGTAATGCCGATATTTCCTGCCGCGCCGGTGGGGGGAGCAAGCCCAAATAAAGTCTGAAGCAAAATCTCTCCAGAAGCGGTTGCTATACCGGAAGTAGACAAATTATCTTTGGTTCCAATCAGTTTTACCGATTCCGAAGCATTGACAATGATATTTCCGCCATTACCCGCACCTAGAGTAGATGCTCCTATTGCCGCTGCACCTTCAACAGTCAATCGCCTAGTATTAATCCTCAAATCTCCAGAATTACCACCCGCAACAGTCCCGGTAATTAATTGAGTGCGAGCAATATTAGCAGCGGATAAGCTGTCACTTTGGCTGCTACCAGTTAGTGTCACAGAGTCGGTGGCATTGATGGTAAGGTTTCCACCCCTGCCGACAGCAGGAATCACACCAGTTCTAGATGTAACTCCGCTGGTAGAAGTGATCGACGTTCCCCCTTCTATGAGTACAGAGCGTGTATTAATTTCTATATTTCCCGCGTTTCCCGTACCGCCAATACTGTTAGTGATAATACCAGTACCGAAGGAACTATCTAATCGGTATTCTGTGAGTAGCACCGAGTCAGAAGCTCTCACGATTAAGTTTCCACCATTACCAGCACCCACAGTTGCGCTTGATATAACTGACCCATTACGCACAGTTAGCTTTGCGGTATCAACTATTAAATTGCCTCCACTGCCTTGATTTATAGCGGTGGTGAGCAGCCCAGATTCGCTGGCCTCTACAGATTCAGAAGCTCTAATTGCTACATTCCCCCCAGCTCCTGCACCATCGCTGAGGTTAATAACGATCGCGCCTTCTCGGAGGTTTAGCTGCTTAGTATCAACTGTAATATTTCCCGCAGGGCCCGCACCCACAGTTCCGACAAATATGCCGCTTTCCCGATTGGAGAAGTTAGAGTTTCCACTTGTGCCCGCATCGAGGATAGTCCGTTGAAAGAAATCAAATCCAGTTCCTTTGATTTCTACAGCATCAGTAGCGCGGATGGCAACATTGCCGCCGCCTCCCGTACCGCTAGTACCAGTTGAGATCAAGGCTTGGTCTAAAATTCTTAACTGTGCCGCATCAACTGTAATATCGCGGCCGTTGATACTTCCCAATGTATCGGAAACTAGGGAAGCCCGATCGCGCAAAATCACATTTCCGCCCCGGAGCGCGATCGAGCCACCACCAGGCCCACTCGCTGTCACCGCCGATAAACCTGATAATTCAATGTTGCCAAAATTGGCAACATTTGTATAATCTAAACCTAAACCTATGGGTGTGATATTGAAGCTTACCAAACCCGGACTGGCGACGCTCCCTAATTGAATGTTACCGCTAAAAGCGCTAGCAAAACCATTGTTAAAGATTAAATCTCCGCCTACCAGTGCTAAGGTTTGACCGGGAGGAACTGCTAAACCGACAGGTATTTCTGTACCTTCAATTTTTTGAGTAACTCTCGAAGAGTTGACAATTGCACCGGCATTGTCTCTAAACCTTAAACCCACAGGAATATTAATCGCTAACAAAGGTACTGCGTTGGGATTAGCAGCACTAAATTCAAAACCATTATTAAACACAACACCCGCAGCAGAGGAACCGAGAAACGAACCGCGCAAATCTAACCGCGCATTCGGGCCGAATAAAATCCCTTTCGGGTTAATTAAAAACAAGTTACTGTTTCCCAAAACTCCCAGAGTTCCTAAAATATTAGAGGAGTTACCGCCCGTAACGCGGGTGAAAATGTTAGAAATTCCGTTGGGATTTTCAAAATAGGCTCCCCGCCCTTCATTAATGTTGAATTCGCGCAAGCTGTGAAATAGGTTAACCCCGCGAGTTGCGCCGCCGGAAATTCTATCTGAGGGTAAGTTGTTGATAGTATCGGGAACAATGCGCGAACTTTCTGCGCCCAAGCTGCCGTCGGGGATGATTTGGGCGATCGCAGGGAAAGGAAACAGGAGTAAGAATGCAAAAAATAGTGCGGAAGATTGGCGGGGCATCTTTTAAGCCTTGTTAATTTAGTATTAGGAAAATAGTGAGGGGTTAGCTAAAAGCTGAAGAGTACCTATTGAGGTACGCAAACACCCGTCGGTTTCGGACTGCGAAGAGATGCACCACCACCTGAATTATACGCTACCAGCGTTACTTTTCCTCGATCGTCCATTACCCAACCTTGAGCGGGAATAATTTCTGTTGGCCGAACTTCTATGGATGCTAGGGAACCTTCTACTTGCTGACCCCCACCTACCGCTGGTTCCACCCACGGAAACGGTGTTTCTGCACTGCTGAGGGCATCGTTAGGACTCGGCGGCACTCCCCCTTTCCCAGTAACAGTAAACTCGCTCTGGGCCCCTTCAATGCAGGGATTTGCCGCAATTAACGCAGCAGGATTCACAACATTTTGCGGCAATTCCACTAAACCTTGAGCCGGATTCACCCCAGAAGAACTAAATGTTACACTACCTTGCAAAGCAGGCCCGGAATTTTGGGAAATCGCGGCGATGTCGCTGGTAGAAATCAAAGAAGTTGGGCTTACCTGTAACTGTGCAAATTGAGCATCTGTCAACCCCAAATTGCTTCTCACCTCTTCGCGGCCCACTGCCCTAAAACCAAAAACATTGGGGACATTAATATTAACCCGACCACCAGCAGCCGATCGCGCATTCGCAGTAATATCGCTATTTTCCTTGGGTAAAGCAGCCAGAATATCACTGTTAATATTGATATTTCCACCGTCAGCAATACCTGCATCCGTTGTAATTCTGCTCCCCCGTCGCAACTGGATGTCTCGCGCTTGCAGGTTAATATTTGCTCCTGCACCCGATATAGTTGTACCGTCAATGCTGGCTTTGTTGTCAAGGGCGATCGCATTTGCGACAATATTGATATTACCAGCGCGCCCGCTTCCCGTAGCCTGCACCGTGATTGTAGCTCCATTTGTGACGGTTAGCCGATCGCGCGCCGTCAGATTCAACGAGCCCGCATTTGCTGTAGCATTAGGATTAGTACCGAATGTTTTGCCAACCGAAGCATCAATTGCACTGACAAACAGACCGTTATTACTGGTGCCGCTGACCAAAATGCGATCGGCATTCACAGTAATATTCCCCACATCTCCGCTACCCAAAGAACTCGTAGAAACTATTCCCCCATCCCGCACAGTGAGGCTAGGCGTATCAATGCGAATATCCCCGCCCCGACTCGAACTCAAAGTTGCAGAAGTCAGTGCACTAGCATTTTGAATTCCACTGGTCAAAAGTGGAGAAATACCGGAGATTTCCACTGATTCACTCGCCCTAACTGTTAAATTTCCCGCAGGCCCGCCATCCTGAGAAAACAAAAGCCTGCCAACCAATACACCCGTTCCTAATGTAAACGCAGAACCCCCAGATAAAGTCAACCGCTTGGTATCAACGTTAATATTACCAGCACGTCCGCTAGAACCGATACTTAGAGTGCTAATTCCAGTTGATACAACTGTTCTCGGGCCGCTGTTAGACAATTCGACTGATTCAGCAGCTTTAATGTTGACATTCCCTGACGCGCCGCTACTGTAGCTAGTGGTACCCAGAAGAGAACCGTCGCGCATCATTAATCTCGCGACACCAATAGTAATGCTGCCCGAGGCACCCGTACTTTCTTTTGCTGTCCCGTTGTTGATTCCAGAACTCACCATCTCAAAAGTATTGGCGCGTATAATTAAATTACCGCCTCTTCCATTACCAAAAGTGATACCACTACCGACTACCCCATTATTGAATAGGAGGCGTTGAGTGTCGATGGTAATATCCCCCCCCGAACCAGCACCAGCACTAGCATTAAACAGTGTAAAAAACGGGTCAAACGGGTCTGTAGTTCCCGATACTAGATATTTAATTACCACCTGTTGATAGCCATCTACTGCCACCCCGCTCATTTCCACTGAATCAGCAGCGCGCAGATTGATATTACCTCCGGCACCATCTCCTAGAGTCAGGGTAGAAAATTGCGTGCCGTTTTGCAATCGCAACTTTTGGGCGCTGATATCAATACCTTTACCATCAATATTTCCGAAGGTTAGTGCATAAATTCGGGCAGCGCTGATCCCGACATTTCCACCTTTTAATTCTACTCTGCCACCACCGGTGCCACTGGTATTGATCAGTGTGCCATCGGATATTTGAATATTGCCAAAGTTCTGAATATTGCCATAATTTAAACTCAAATTTCCCTGCGGGGAAACCCCAGGAGTTAGTGCAAAATTAACTACACCGGGACTGGCTGCGCTACCGAGCAAAACTTGTCCGCCGCTAGCGGTTAAATTGCCGCCTGGGATTTGGATATCGCCACCAATCAGTGCTAAAGTTTGACCTGGATCTACGGCTAAACCAACTTTATCTGTAATCGGAATTGGTATAGGAGATGCTGGCAGATTTACCTTTCCTGAAGCCGTCGATTGATTGACAATTGTACCGGGATTGTCTCGAAACCTTAAACCAACCGGAATATTAACTGTTAAGAGTGGGGATATTTGCGGCTTTGTGCTGCTAAATTCAAAGCCGTTATTAAACACAATACTGTCAGCAGTTGAACCTATAAATGAACCGCGTAAATCTAACCGAGCGTTGGGGCCGAATAAAATCCCTTTCGGGTTAATTAAAAATAAATTAGCATTGCCTAAAACTCCCAGAGTTCCTAAAATATTTGAGGATTTACCGCCCGTAACGCGGGTAAAAATGTTAGCAATTCCGCTGGGATTTGCAAAATAAGCTCCCTCTCCGTTCTTGATATTGAATTCGCGGAAACTGTGAAATAGATTTGAGCCGCGAGTTGCGCCGCCAGTGATTCTATCTGAGGGTAAATTGTTGATATTATCGGGAACTATGCGCGAACTTTCTGCGCCCAAGCTGCTGTCTGGGATGATTTGGGCGCGGGCGGAAGTCGGAAATAGCAACAGGAAAGCAAACAGCAGAGAGGAATGCAAGCGAGGCATAAAAAGATCCTAACGATAAAGTTTATCGGTGTAAGCTCATCTAATTTATCTAAAGTGTTTGAATTTGGCTGCTGAGTACAATTTGCTCGACAGTGATTTCCAATTTTGGAAAAGTGGGAGAAATAATTCGCTGATTATCTCTAAAACTTTGAACTACATAGCGGTCATTTTCCAAAGAGTAAACAAAAACGGTGGGAACTTTGGGATTACCTAAATAAGCCCTGGAAGCGATCGCCAAATAGTCCACAATCCAATACTCAAAAATACCGAGCCGTTGATACTCATCTAGCTTGTCAACATAGTCGTCTTCCCAGTTGGTTGAGGTAACTTCTACTGCTAATTGGATTGGTTCGGTAAGCGCTCCGTAGCCACGTACATTGCTATTCCATACAGAGGCCTTAACCACGCCAACATCAGGATTTCTGCCTTGTTCTTGTCCAGAAGCTTTTACAGTTCTGATAACTATATCTTTGTCAACAATATAGTCAAGTTCTAAACGGCTGATTTCATCGTTAAAGCCACATACTAGAAATCTCGCCACATTTTTATCAGCTCTAGTTGATTCGACTTTGACAATCTCCCCATTTACAAGTTCATAGATACCAGATCCGTCTGGGTACTGTTGGAGAAAGTCTGCAAATGTTAATTTAGTTTTTGTCTGAATCATAAGACAATCCCTGTGGTGTGAACTACTTTATATTTTAGAGCATTGTTTGTAGTGAGGACTTTAGTCCTCAGATGCGGACTAAAGTCCGCACTACGAACCATTTTTTTTGTGGTTGCTGTCTAATAACTAGAAAGCAAAGTAATTAATCCGAAAATAGATGCCTTTTTCTTGGAAAGTTGAATCGCCCGATCGAGCATTAATCAAAGGAATACCATAATCTAGACGCACATTCAACCGATCGCCCATCTGCCAAATTAGCCCCAAACCAGCGCCCAGAAGCTTGTCAGAGTCAGGATTCGCTTTTTCGCCAGAATGGTTCCAGCCTACCCCCAAATCGATAAATGGAGCCACTTGTAACAATCCTTTGACTTGCGGCACCCGCCACACCGGGATGCGCACCTCCGCAGATGCGATCGCACCGCTATCAGTTAACAGCAAATCTTGGCGGTATCCGCGCACACTTTGAACGCCACCGATCCCGATTTGTTCGAGGGAAAGCAGCGGGCGATCGGCAAATTGAATATCGGAACGCACAATCAGCAAGGTTTCCGGCGCTAGCAGCCGCACGTACTGCGCTTGTCCGCGCCACGCCAGAAAGCGGCTGTCAGGGCCGCTATCGTTCGCAGTAGCGCCCAAAAAATTAGTACCGACGGAAAACTGCGATCGCGCCGCGAACACTTGTCGGGTATTCCGCTGCACGTATTCCTGAAAAAACCGCACCGCCGAAACCCGCGTTTCCCCGCGCTCATTTGCTCCCGCCGAAAGCGCAAATCTTTCTCCCAACAGGAATGTATCGCTTTCTTGGCGCGATAAACTTACTCCCAAAGCTAAAGTGCGATCGGGCTTTTCGACAATCGGTTGGCGGTAAGTTAACTCATAAGTGCGCGATTTCCCCTCAATTTCGGCCTCAGCGAAGGGTTCCTCGATCACATTGGTGCTCGCAGCACCCGCAGCAAACCGAATTGTGCCGTTGCGCGCGTTGACGGGAACTGTGTAGCTACCGTTAAATTCGTTGCTGCCGTCGGTGTTAGCGTAGGATACCTCCAATCCGTCGCCCAAACCGAGCAAATTTGCTTGATTGACGCGCACACCGCGCCGAAAACTGCCCACGCTGGGCGATCGATTATTGTCTAGGAAAACTTCGCCGCTAAGGCTGTCTGCTTCTTTGATCCGCACTTCCAAACGGCTGTTTTCCGGGCGGCTTCCGGCTTGCAATTCGGCGGAAACATTGGCAATTAAGGGGTCGAGTTGCAGCATTTGCAAGGCTTCCAGCAGTCGATCGCGGTTCAGGGGCCGTCTGGTAGCGCGTTCGAGGCGCGATCGCACGTAATTTGCATTTAAGCGCCTGTTTCCCGCAATCTGAATTTCATCTAACCCACCTTCGACAATCCGAATTTTCACCACACCTCCTTCCCTGGGAAAGGTCTGGTTTGCGGGAATTACAGCCCCGGAATTGATGTATCCGGCTGCTACGTATTTTTGAGTAACGGCGGCTTCGGCTGCGATCAGTTCGGCAAAGGTGATATCGCGCCCCGCAAACTGTTGCGTAACTTCTGCGAGTTCGCGATCGCTAAAAGCTGTATTCCCCTCAAATTCAAAGCGCGAGACCCTAATTGTACCCGGAATCCCCGGCCTCACATCGCCGGGAACAGGTATTGGGACGCTGGGTGGGAGTGGGGGCGGTTGGAGAGGTTGCGGTGCTGTTGGTGCAGGTAATTCCGGCTCTCTCGGTTGAATTGGGTTGGGCAGTTGGCTAAGCTGCGAATCTCGATCGGCATCTAAACCCGTTTTTTTGGTGTCAATACTTTCTTCTAGTTGTTTACCGGGTTGAGAAAGCGCGGTTTCTTGAGCTTTTGTATCTAATGTGCGATCGACCGAATTTGCAACTTCCGGCTGTAAACCGGGAGTTGCTACAGCTAACGGCGTTTTCTCGTCAGCCTTTGTCAAGTCTTCGTGGCGACTGATCTCGGTGTCAGTGGTTCGCAAAGTGCGACCGGCTCCGCTGCTGACTGCTGCCAAATCCTCAACATTTGAGGTCAAAATTTCAACGTTGCTCGCGGATGTTTTAGCTGGTTTTCCCAACCAAACTAACCCAAAGATGCCAGCGATTAAAAATAGTTTTCGCGATTTACAAGTCATAGGATATGATTACCATCTCGCTTAATTGAGTGAAAATACTTTCAGAAACTCGTGCACCCTAAACTTTAAATTAATTTAAACCCATAAAAAAGTAACAGCGACAGCCAACAGTTGTTTCGCAAGGGCGTAGCCAGAAACCGGATTTTTCTCAAAAATACTGCGTTAAAACCCGCAGATTCAGCCAAAAACCCGGTTTCTTTAATTTTGGTGCATGATACGACATGAGACTTGAATACCCCGTTCACTCTCTTCGTCCGCGGAGGCGGACATCGTTTGTGTAGACGCGGTTTCAACCGCCGAGTCTTCTTAGCGGTTTCAACCGCCGAGTCTTGCGTTAAAACCCGCAGATTCAGCCAAAAACCCGGTTTCTTTGATGGGAGCGCGTAGCCAGAAACCGGATTTTTCTCAAAAATACTGCGTTAAAACCCGCAGATTCAGCCAAAAACCCGGTTTCTTTAATTTTGGTGCATGATACGACATGAGACTTGAATACCCCGTTCACTCTCTTTGTCCGCGGAGGCGGACATCGTTTGTGTAGACGCGGTTTCAACCGCCGAGTCTTGCGTTAAAACCCGCAGATTCAGCCAAAAACCCGGTTTCTTTGATGGGAGCGCGTAGCCAGAAACCGGATTTTTCTCAAAAATACTGCGTTAAAACCCGCAGATTCAGCCAAAAACCCGGTTTCTTTAATTTTGGTGCATGATACGACATGAGACTTGAATACCCCGTTCACTCTCTTCGTCCGCGGAGGCGGACATCGTTTGTGTAGACGCGGTTTCAACCGCCGAGTCTTCTTCGTTTGACTCGCGAAAGCGGTTTCAACCGCCGAGTCTTATTTGGAATTATGCAGAACGGCCCGCACCAGCCGCCGCGCCCATTTCGGCCCCGTCAGCCAATCCTACCAACTTAGCGCTCAACTCCCACATTCGATCGGCTTTTTCATCATCCCGGGCTTGCGGAGAAACCTTCTGCACAAAAGACTTACCATCCTTTTTCTGCCGATTTCCCCAACTCCAATAAGCCCCAGATTGCTTGTATTCTGGATCGGCAACCACCATCGCCAGCCTTTCGCCCGCCAACTCCTGCGACACATAACCCCCGGTGATATTCTTCTGAAACAGCGGGAAAAGTTTCTGAAATAGAGGATAGTGATTGCGGAAAAGTGGCGTATCAGCCACACATCCGGGATACAAAGAAGTGAAACTAATCCCCGTCGATTCGTGAAAGCGGCGGTGTAGTTCTCGCATTGTCAACACATTGCAAACTTTGCTATCTTTGTAAGCCTTGACTGGTTCAAACTTCTTGCCATCAACCATCGAAACCGGGTCTTTGAAACCCGCTTCAAAACCCTCAAATTTGCCTAAATCCGGGCGTGGCGGAATCTTCCCGCCCAACTCGTCTGGATTGTGAGTCACTGTTCCCAAAATTACCATTCTCGCATCGGAATAATAGGAAGGCTTCATACTCTCCATCATCAGGTTGCACAGCAGAAAATGACCGAGGTGATTCGTAGTCATCGTCAACTCGTAACCTTCAGGGCTCCGTTGGGGTTCCTTAATCAAAGGCATATAGATAGCCGCGTTGCACACCAAAGCATCTAGAGGCCTGCCGCTTGCCTTGAATTCCCGAGCAAATCGGCGCACGCTTTCCAAATCGCCCAAGTCAATCTGCATAATCGAGAAACTGCCTTGAGGTATGCCCAACTCTTGAGCCGCGTCTCCAGCTTTCCGCACGTCGCGACAGGCCATGACTACGTGCCATCCTTTGTCTGCGAGAGCTTTCGCGCCGTATAAACCGACGCCGGAGGATGCGCCGGTGATGATAACCGTTGATTTCTGATTTTGTGCCATCTTGTTAAAAGCGCTTCCGCTATTGATTATTTTCAGACTCTCAAAATCTGAGCTACTCGCTCGGATATTTTGAGAGACTCTAATTTTAATAGGATAAGCCCAAATGTTCTGGATCTCAACTGTTACAATAAGTTTAGACTTTAGTATTCTGCGAGGAGCTATGCGGTCGATCGAGCAACTGACAGAGGAAATATTATCTTTACCTAATGAATCAAGGGCACTCCTTGCAGACAAATTGGTAGAAAGCTTAGAATTCGACACCGACTCAGCAATTCAGGCAGTTTGGATTACTGAAGCAAAAAGACGCAGAGACGAGGTTCGGGATGGTGCAGTGCAACCGATTGCAGGCGAAGAAGCTTTGGCTCAAGTTAGGCGACTGATTCTTTCGGGTAAATAATACCATTTAGAAAAAATGTTGCAACAATAAAATTGTTGGGTTTGTTTCGTTCACCCAATCTGTAAGGTGCGTCGCCCCCCCGATTTTCACTCTTTTTTAGAGATTGTTGATGGCGACACACCCTACAGATACTGTCAACTGTCAACTGTCAACCTAGCTATTTGCTGAGTAAATCCGCGATCGCCCCAACCAATATATTGGGTTCCGCAGGCTTAGAAACGTGCCTCTGAAAGCCTGCCGCCAGAGCTTGTTGCTGGTTTATTTCTCCAGCATAGGCAGTCACAGCGATCGCCGGGATCAGTCCCCCCCGCTCAGGTGACAGAGAACGCACATATCTGAGCAAACTGTAGCCATCGAATTCTGGCATTCCAATATCGCTCACCAAAACATCCGGCACAAACGACTCTAGCGCTACCATAAATTCAGCCGCAGATGCAACTGTCATCACCTGTGCTCCCGCCAGAAACAGCATTACCCCGATTACTTCCCGGGTGTCTGCGTCGTCATCAATTACCAACACTCGGATGCCTGTCAGATCCACTTCTGCCTCTAATGACTTGTCCGATCGACTTTCCTCTGTTTTGACGTTCAGCAGCGGCAGGCTGACGGTAAAAGTGGCTCCTTTCCCTTCCCCCAGACTGTCAGCGTTGATTGTTCCGCCGTGGGCTTCTACCAGTTGATAAACGATCGCCAGTCCCAACCCTAGCCCCCCGTGTTTGCGGGTAATGGAAGCATCTTCTTGACGGAAAGACTCAAAAATGTGAGGCAAAAATTCTGGATTGATGCCTTTACCCGTGTCTGTTACCACAATCTGCGCGTGGTTGTCTGCTGACTCTAGTTGAATGTCTATTCGTCCACCCTTGGGAGTGAACTTGACAGCGTTGGAAAGCAAATTCCAGACAATTTGCTGGAGGCGAACCGCATCCCCAGACACTTGCCCAATATTGGACAGCACCGGATGAATCAGAATTGACTTAGCTGTGGCGGCAGTCTGCACCGTTTCGATCGCACATTCAATCGTAGATAACAAATTGACGGGACTCACATTTAAGGTAAGTTTGCCACGCAGCACGCCAGCCATATCCAGCAAGTCGTCAATCAATTGAGCCTGTGCTTTGGCATTCCGTTCGATCGTCGCTAACGCCGATCGAGTTTTGCTTTCATCCAATTTGCGAGTTTGCAGCAATTTCGTCCAACCTAAGATCGGGTTGAGGGGCGATCGCAACTCGTGAGAAAGCACCGCTAAAAACTCGTCTTTGATGCGGTTAACTCTTTCCGATTCCGCCAGGGCAGCTTGTTTTAATTGCAGAATGCGATCGCCTTCGATTTCCACTTGTTTGCGATCGGTGATATCCCGCGAAGTCGATAAGATTTGTACGACTTGGCCTGCCCCATCCCGGATCGCGGATACCACCACATCCCACCATTTGGGCTTGCCTTTGGCGGTGGCACAAAAGCCCTGGAATCTACCGATTTCTCCTGCCTTCGCCACCGCGATCGCAGCTTCTACCTCTTGCCGAGCTTCGTCTTGCCAAAAACAGACCCATTCCGTGTTCAAGTAGGGGGTGATATCCTCGATCTCCAACAGGCAGAGCCCTCCTGCATTCATGTATAAAAGTCGTGCATCCAGATCCAGCACTTTGATGCAGTCGCTGCTGCTCTCCAACACCCGTTTTCTAAACTCTTCACTCTGACGCAGTGCTTCCTCGGTGTGCTGGCGATCGGTGATATCCAAATCCACGCCCGACATCCGCATCGGTTGCCCGATCGCATTATAAAATACTTTCCCCAGGCTGAGCGCCCACCGGATGCGGCCATTAGGATACACCACCCGAAATTCAATGTTATAGTTTGCTCCCGTGGCGATCGCAGCATCGATCGCTTCTAGCACGCGATCGCAGTCTTCTGGATGCAGCCTTTCCACAAACCGCTCGTAAGAGCCATCAAATTCTCCAGGGGCCAACCCAAACAGCTCTTCCATATTAGAAGACCAGGTAATGTGGTTTTCCAGAATATTCCAGTCCCAGGTTCCCATGCGGGCGGCTGCAAGGCCCAACCGCAGTCTTTCTTCACTGCCCCGCAACGCTTCCTCAGTGCGTTTGCGTTCGGCGATTTCGCGTTGCGCTTGCTGATAAAGCTCCGCCTGCCGGATTGCCACGCTCACCTGAGTTGACAGTTGCTGAAGCAAGTCAATCTCCAACGGTTGCCACTGGCGGGGTGCGGCGCAGTGATGAGCAATCAGCACTCCCCAAAACCGATCTTCGTGCAAAATGGGAACCACTAGATTCGCCCTAACTTGATACTGAGTCAGGAGTTCCAGGTGGCACGGGGAAATGTCGCCGTCGTTAATATCTGTTTTTGTGGTCACCATGCCCTGACGGTAGCGATCGACATAACTCTCGACAAAACAGGGATCGTATATCTGGGTGGACAGAATTGAGATCCATTGTGCCCCTACGGATTCTGCCACCACAGTCCCTGTGCCGTCGGGTGCTAACCGGAAAACGATCGCGCGATCGGTATGCAGGAACTGCCGCACTTCTTCGACGGTGATGTTCAGAATTTCATCTAGGTTGAGCGTTCCATGCACTTTCTGGGCGATCCGCGCGATCGCCTGCTCTCGATCGATCCGCTGTTGCAGTTGCTGGCGTAACTCCACGGCTTCGATCATTCTATTCACCGCCAATTGCAAACTCTCAAGCGTGATTTGTCCTTTGACTAGATAGTCTTGTGCGCCTGCTTTAAGCGCCTGGACTGCGATCGACTCATTCCCCTGCCCCGTCACCACAATCACTGGTAACATGGGCTGCTGTGCTTGGGCTTGCAGGGCTGCCAGAAATTCTAGCCCATCCAAATCGGGCAGTCGGTAGTCGAGCAACACCACATCGGGCTGGTGCTGCTGCCACAGCGCCAGTCCTTGCTGTCCCGACTTTGCAGCCGCGATCGTATAGTTATAATCGCGATCGCACAGCAAATACCTGCGGTACATTTCGGTGTCTTCGGGGCTATCCTCTACAATCAAAACGGTGCGCTCAGTTTTACTCATGATTAACTTCCTCGGGAGACTCAAATGGCAGCCTCGTGATTTCCAACCAGTAACTCAGCAACGTTTGAATACTTCGCTTCAATAGCTTAAAGTCCATAGGTTTGATGATATAGCTATTCACGCCTTGTTGATAGCAGGCTTCGATGTCTTTGGGATTGTTAGAGGTGGTGAAAACAACCACCGGAATCTTTTTCAAATTTTCATCCTGTTTAATTTTAGATAATACCTCTCGCCCATCCGTTCCCGGTAAGTTGAGGTCTAGCAGAATCAGTCCTGGGCGCGGAGCAGTTTTAGGATCGGTGTAGGGTGGAGTGCGGTAAAGAAACGCCAGCGCCCGATCGCCATTAATGCAGCGATAGACAGGGATATCCGAAAATGATTGATTTAGATAGCGTTGTAACGCTTCAAAGTCTTCGTTGCTGTCTTCAACGATCAGCAAGGGAGGGACTTGCATAGCACCCCTGGCTAAATGTCCGGTCATGGCTTCACCGCCGCCGACAAGGTAAAGTAAAACGTGCTGCCCTCACCAAGTACAGATTCTACCCAAATTTTCCCCCCGTGTCGAGCGACAATTTTTTGGACGATCGTCAAACCTGCCCCTGTACCGCCACCATATTCGTCTTGGGCGTGGAGCCGCTTGAAAATCTGAAACACCCGTTCCAAATGCTGTTGGGGGATTCCAATGCCGTTATCGCGGACATAGAATGTGTAGGAAATCGGGTCTTTACCGCTCTTTGTTTCTGATTCGAGCCAGCCAATTTCTACCCATTTCTCGGTTCGATCGTTGTATTTAATGGCGTTGCCAATTAGGTTGATGAATAACTCGCTGACTTGAGTGCGATCGCACTCAATTGTCGGCAACGATTTAGTGCGAAACTCGATCAGTTGCTGCGGCTGGCTGATTTTTAAAGTGTCGATCGACTGTAGCACTATATCAGTTAGATTTGTCGGTTGGCGGGAAAGTTCGGTGCGTCCCAGCCGGGAATAGTGCAGCAGCGAGTTAATCAGATCCTCCATGCGCTGGGTTAGGCGTACCAGCGTTTGCAACTTGGCAATGCCGTCCTCGTGCAGCACATCCGCATAATCTTCCATCAAAAAGTTGGAGTAGTTATGAATTCCCCGCAGCGGTTCTTTGAGATCGTGAGAGGCGACGTAGGCGAAGGCATCTAGTTCACTATTACTGCGTTCTAATTCTAGATTGATTTTTGCCATTTCATCTGCCTGACTCAGGATAATCCCCACGATCAGGCTGCGAAGTTCGGTGACAATTTCTATTTCGCAGGGCTTCCAGGGTAACGAGCAGCCCTGCACCGTTTCTTGCCAGCGTTCAAAGGATTTGCGAGGAGACAACCGCATCTCGCCATCGGCTGCGACTTCGACAGGTTTGTTGGGGTTGCCGCCCCAGTTAACCGTTTGCAGCACTTCTGGGCGAAACCACAGGATATAATTTTGGTTAACTTTGGAAATTTCTAATCCTAACAATCCACTCGCAACCACCTTAAATGACTCTGCGGTTGGATATTTTTCAGACAGCGATTTGGTGTGAAACAAGTTGTGTTGAATCTCTGTTTTGATCCACTCCCGCAAAGCAGGCAGTTCAGATTCTGGCGGCGTTTTACCAATACAAATAATTTGTTCTCCAGCGCAAACCGCCACTCCCGTTGCACCCACTAAATCTAGCAGATTCGAGTTCAATTGAACTAATCCATCCAAAAAGCTTTTTGACTGAGATAGCGATTCTACAAACTTGCTTTGTAGCGACTTCAAGGTCATTTTGTAGTCTAAGTCTTCACGATCTTCTTTGCTTGCTAGTTCGATCGACATTACCTGGCCCACAAACTCGCACATGGTTCGCACGCTGTAGGGCACATATTTCGGCGTAGAGTGATGGCAGGCAATCAGCCCCCATAGTTTTTGGTCTTGGATCAGTGAAATAGACATGGAGGCTACCACACCCATATTTTTGAGGTATTCTAGGTGTACGGGAGACACGCTCCGCAGCACCGATAAACTCAAATCCGTCGGGCGCGAGTCCAAGGGATTGTGCGCTGGCACTAACGCCACAGGCTCATAGGTGCAGTTGGGAATCAACCGCAGCCAGTTGAGGGTGTAAAGCTGCTGCGCTTGCTGGGGAATGTCGCTGGAGGGATAGTGCAAGCCCAGATAAGGGGTCAGCGTTTCTACCCGATCTTCTGCAATCACCCGTCCGGCTCCTGTGGCATCAAATTGATATACCATAACGCGATCGAATTCCGTGATTTTTCGCACTTCTTTCACCACCACCGCGCACATCTCCAGCAAGGTGGGAGCTTTTTGAATTTTAGTAATCGTGCTTTTGACTCGCTGCGAAAACTGGAAAAAATCTGTTTTATTGCTCGTCTTTTTTGGTTCTAATTCCAAAAAAATCAGGGTATTATAGCGATGAACAATGCCATCAAACCGGAGTAATTTTGTTTGAATTTTAATGGAAATATCTAAGGGATTTACATACTCAAAGTCTTCGCTTAAGCATTGCTGGAGCGCATCAATTTGCTGAGGGGGGAGTAAGTTTGATAACGGTTTGCCCAATAAATCTTGGGGCTGTTGACCTAGCAACGCCAACGTGTTATTACTGACTTGGATGATCTTCAAGTCAGGTTCCTGCAACACCAACAGCACCCCGTGGGGCTGAATCAGCCCTGGAATTTGAATCGGTTCGCGATCGCAGTTGGTTATATCGACAGTTTGGCTTAAATCAACAACCTGATTGATCATAAATCGTACACAGAACTCCGGCTAACAATCATTTTTCTTCGTGTTCAATAAACCACTTCTTTAGAAGTAGGTGCAGCGTGCGTCGCTCTCAAAAATCGCTAAAAAATCGACAATCAGGCGAGCGACACACCCTACGACTACTGTTGCCAAAGTTTTGAAAACTGGTATTACTCCAGCAGCCAACTAAATAAGCATTCAACTGTCAGATTGAATTCTCTGGCAAATTCTGGCACTGGTAAAAGTGCATCCGGTTCGTCATAAAATGCTGTTGCCCGATCGCCCAAATAAACAAATACACATTGCTCTGATGGGTCAATCAGCCAACCCATCTGCGTTCCGTGCTTCAAACAGTGTAGAATATTTTTCGTTACCTTAGTTTGGCTTTGGTCGGGCGAAAGGATTTCGATCGTCCAATCTGGAGCAATTGAGAAAACATTAGCCACTTCGCCATTTTCTTTTCGAGGAATTCTGCCCCAGAGGAATACAGAAACATCTGGTATGATAGATCGCCCACCAAAAGTGCAACGGAGTTCTGAGAAAGCTCGTGCAATCTTCTGGGATCTTACAACCGAGTTGATTGCGGGGGACAATTCTGTCTGAAGTGCACTATGTTCTCCTTGTGGCATTGGTTTTTGGACGATGCGTCCATTGATGTATTCGCTGGCTGGTTCCGTTTCTGGCAGCTTCAGAAACTCTTCTAGGGTAAGGG